>JAEIGA010001743.1_pt1 | contig 34437 bp, 42 predicted proteins | sample 9270691 | NCBI WGS metagenome assembly JAEIGA01 (sample SAMN17057246, study PRJNA624740) | gut metagenome | biome: biome; isolation source: fecal sample | host: Bos grunniens | place: China: Xizang | collected 2019
AATGAATGATTAACGAGCAGAGAGGATGTAACAAGATTCCTTATGAGTCAGAATTGATTTATGAACTCTACAGAAGAGGACAGACTTAATACTATAGAGAGTGTATGGAAAAGACTATGAGCAATAGCATGACAGAATAAAGAACAACCAGACCCATCTAAAGCAGAACAGATTTTGACTGACACTAGTGGAGAATTATACGGAAAGGTTACAGCAGATGAATGAAATCCTAGTGAATGAATAGACACATTGGCAGATGCTAATAGTGTGTTTAGAGCCATGCAGGAAAGTAGAGTAGCTAACTTAAAGGCATTCATAAACTACAATCCAGCAGACATAGCAGAATTGATGTTGAGTGGTACTTCTCCATTTTGAGACCAAACATTAAGAGACGCACAACAATATTACCCAGAATTTATGTCTGAGGTTAATGCGGAGAAGAAGAAAAAACTTTGACAACAGAATATAAATGCGATTGCTAGTTGATGAGAGATGACTACAGAAACTGAGGGGCAATCTAATATAAACAATAATGTTAATAGCTTTGCTACAAGTAATGCAAGTGGTACAAAAAGTTCTGTGGAAATCACAAAAGACGTAAACAATGCTATGGCTGAAAGTCAGACTGCTAACGAAGCTAGTGAAACAATGGCTTCAATAGAAGAAGACATGGCTATATTAAAAAATAGAATGAAAAATCTGAGACAAGAAGCTAATGCAGCCTTCAAATGAGACGTCCCAGATTATATAGTAAATGCTTATATAAACAATAAGGCACAGGAAATACAAAATCAGATGTCCATATTAGAAGACAGGTATAATGCTGCATACCAGAGGTATACTACTGAACTACAGCAGAAACAATGGCAAATGGAATATGATTTAAAGAAACAACAATTACAACTACAGAAAGACACATTTGAATTACAAAAATGGTCTACAGAACAGTGAGTCGCAATAGATTGGTATAAGGCAATGTGAGGGAATAATAAGTGAACCACTAATCCATGAGACACTTATGAAGTTACGACAATGAGTGATGCAGAAGTTGCTGCCGCAGTAGACCAATTACGAAACATGTATGACAATTGACAATTGGGTAACGCACAGTGTGCTGCATGAATACAAAAATACTATTTACCATTATTATGAATCAGCCTTCCTAATCTTTCTTCTATAGAGAACAAGAAGAAGCTAATAAATGAGGAAAAAGGTTATACACCTAAAAGATGAGACTTAATTATATTAAACTCTAAGTCAGCACCAGCTAACTGACATATATGAATAGTATTAAATGTTCGTGAAGATGGTTACATAGAATACATGGATTGGAACTGAAGTATTTGAGCAGATTGAAAGTGAACAGAAAAGGTTGCTATTAACTCTATTAATTCAGAAAGTGCTAAAATATTATGATTCCGTAATGTGAATAAAAATCAATGAGGTGCATCATGAGTTTCTGGAGTTTCATTAGGTCAGCAATGGACTGATTTTGATTACACAAACTTTGAGAACTTCATGAAGTCTACTTCGCAGTCAGAGAAGGAAACACTTGCAGCTCAGTATGGTACTGATGTATACTGAATGACTCAAATTGCTAGAGATGCATTAACGAATAGAGCTGCCGAAATATGAAATTGATGAGAAGATGCAGTTCTTTCTAAAACTGCGTATAACTTATTAGAATTGTTCGCTAAACTATACAACTCAACAGCAGACAAAAACACATGAAAGCTAGACTTTAGTTTCTGGAGTTTCTGAACTACATACCCATACGACATCCGAGACCAGATTAAATCTGAAATGACATTGGAGAAGATGGTAGAAGCTAGAGCTAATGAAATCTGATTCTGACAGATAACTGAATGAGAGTGGGCTATGCTTAGAAACGCCGCAACTGCCATGTGAAGTGCTTGGTGGACTAGGGATTCTAATGTTAATAAAGAGGTTGAGTGAATATTACAGGCTCTATGGCATGCCGCATATTGAAATGACTCTAATATTTCTAGTGACGCATGGTTGAATTTCAGGAACAACTACAGGGCAAAGACAAGCTGGAATAGCACTACTTCTGAAAGGATGCAAGATGAAGCCTCATCATGATTAAGTTCTTGGGAGGGTTCTGATTCAAATCCATGAACATGAAGTGGTACGAACTATGTAAATCAATACTGAATAATAGGTTAGTTTTATATTATATATAATACATTATGGCAAATGACAACAACATGGCTGGTAGTATAATGCCTACTAGATGAAAGTCTATGATGTCGTTTCTGGACAATTATAAGAATAGAGAAGAGGCAATTAAGACGAACATAGCAAATACAGAACAAACTCAAAGAATAAATAATAGTTTGTCTTTTAACCAGCAGTCTTATAATCCTCAACTAGATGTAGAACTTAGGAACATGCAACATAATGCTTCTAGAGCTAGTAAACTTGCGTCTATGATTGTTCAGTTCTGAGAGGACAACTGAATTTCTGTTACATGAAGTGACGCAGACATAATTAATCAATATATATGAAATCTGAGTCCAGATTTGAGGGACGCTGTAGCTGAAAGGTTTGCTCAATATACTCATTCAACTGAGTATGCTGATGACAGTAAAGAGTTTGCATTAGAAATGTGATGGAGAGATGAGACATTTTGAGACAAAGTATGGAATTGAATTAAATGATTTGCATCTTACTTAACATATTGATTCGACAAACTATGAAGAGCAACTAAGAAAATTAGCGATGCTGCTACATCTGAGAGTGAAAGCGAATTAGCCTCAAAAGACGTTATGAATCTTGCAGAAGAAAGGTATTGAACACTTGCTCTTTCTATTCCATGATTTCTTTCAGAAGAAGACTGGAATGACTTACAATATGAGATTGACAACGACTGAAAACAACTAGAGAAACAACACAATCCTGCAAATATAGCATTAGACCTATGAATAGGTGCTGTTATGACTGCGGTAAAGACAAGTCCATTATTAGCGTTAATCGATTCATCAATCTGATTGGCATCTCAATTACCTATAACATGAGACATTTTAGAGCGAGCAAACGAGAAAGCGTGAGACTTATGAGCTTTTGTAAACAAGTTGCCATGACTCTCTAATTATAGAGACGCCTTGATTACAGAAGAATCTAAAAGGGAATTTGACGAGTTCGTTGGAAATCTAATTATATGAGCATTGTTTGGAACTGCATATAAATATGCGAAGACAAGAAAATCATGATGATGAAAATGAGGTGGTTGAAATGGATGATGAGACAAAATAATTCCTGTATGAGATGACCCAGCAATAAGAAGTGAGTTCAAAGAGTTCCTAGACAAAACAAGTCCAGAAGAAATAGTAGACGCATTTGAGAAAGAAAAGAATATGAGAAAGCAGTTGGTAGACAAGGACTATGGTCCATTCGAGAAAAACGAGCAATGAATACGTGACAGAGATTCTGTAGAGAGGTGACTGAAACTATTAGAGAAGGACAATCTTGAAACATTTGAATCTACAAAGAGTGCCGTTGAGGCTAGAATTAAAGACCTTGTTTATTCAGAAGACAAACTGTTGTCACAAGACAAGAATACTTATTGAAAGAGGGAAATAAAAGAAGCTACTAAAGATTTAAACAATCCTAACTGATTTGACTTCTTGGACACAATATTCAAAAATGTTGAGAATGCGTTTGAGGAAATGCAATGAGAGCTTTGAAGTGATTTGAGGAGTTGGTTTAAAGAAATGAAAGAAAAATATAATAAATGAAAAATAACTAGAAAAGAAATAAACGATGTGCTTAGGAAAACACAAGAAGTAATAGACATGTACAATGAGAAGTCTAAACCTATGGACTGAAAATTAGAAACACAAACTAGAAGTGCATGGAAGAAAGGTAAAGAGTTTGTATGAAAGTGACTGGACGAATACCTACCATGAAATGAGAATGTGTTTAAGAATCTAGATGGTTCGATTTCAGACTTATATACTCTAAAAAGGTATGCACAAAAGAAGGCTATGGAAGTAAACAACTCTAAATGAAGTGAATATTATAAGTGAGAAGCTAGAGCTGATTTGAAAAGTAAAACTAAATGAGCGTGGGCTACTATTAGGAAGCGACTCAAATGAGGAATAAAAGAAACATGATTAAATATAATAGACAAGCGAGCTAGAATAAAGGATTATAATATTCAGTGAGTAGAGGACTTATTAAATGAGACTTATAAGGACTTTGATGCACTCTCTAAAGAAATATGAGATGCTGACACTATGAAGAAAATAGAAAATGACATTAAAAAGCTACAAGAGACTGCAATAAAAATAAAAGAAATAAAGAATAATGAGAAAATGGAAAATCTTAAGGCATGAATAGACAAGAAATTAGAAATGACTGAAGAAGCTAGTAATATACATGAAGAGAGAGCTTTAAATGGTAGCGACGTAGAGTGAAAGCTGGAGAAAATAAGGGCAGAGCAAGAATTTAATAACGCTCAATTAAACTCGCTAAGAAATATGTATGTAGATTTGTTTGCTGAGCTTCTTGAAGACATGTGAGCTACTAAAACTGACATAGACAAGGTTAAAACTGAGGCTATTCAAAAATCATTATTTGACATCTAAAAGTCTTGACAATGAATTATAAAAATGTATTATACAGTTAGTTTAACCCCTAACCAACATCAAGATGAAAAAATTTAAAGACTGATTATGAATATGCTGAACGTGGTATATGACATTCGTATTATTCACGTTCTGAATATGATTCTTGCTATTGCCAATAGCATTACCATTAATACTCATCGGATGAGCAATATATGCAATAACTAACTAGACCATATTTAATTCAAATAGAGAAAGGACTGAGCAATCAGTCTTTTTTCTTAATTTAAAAACAAAAATCTGAAATAAATCAGACTTTCCCATAGACCTACACACTAACTAAACATCATACTGTGAAACAAACTTTTGAGGCAAGAGGATTTAGTCTCTCCTCAAAACCTGCCTAATAGAGCATGAAAAATTTTAATAAAACGAACTCAAAAATCTGCAACACAACATAGTCCGTATTGCTCTACTAAGCAAGTATTGAAGAAGAGCATCCTACTCTGCAGTATGTAGTTACTGTTCCTACCTCAGAAGTTTCAACTTTCGTCGGCTGTCGGACTTCAGTGGCTCTCTATTGTTAGACCTGCCAAAACTAACAATACACAAGAAATATTTTTCTCATGCTCGTATGCATTATAATCCAAAGTAGGACTATTCTAAAATAATTACATAACTTTGTACCCATTTTAATTAGAAACAATAGTTGAAGTCTAATTAAAAATAATCGTAGAATTTATATATTTTTGGTAGTTTATTTTAATAATGCACCCCTACTGAATATAGTACACTCAGATTTATATTTCTATTTACACCTATGGAAGTAAAGAGTGTTTATATGGACTTACAAGAGGGGAAGAAGAAGGGAAATGTATGGAAACTAGAGAGTGAGGCATTCAAAAAACCAATAGAAATAAAAATCTGATTTGAGGCTACTGAGTTAAATAGTTTCATGACGACTTGTGAGTCTTTGGACAAGAAAATTAAAGACCAGGACAGAGAAATAGAAAATCTGAAAATAAAAGACTATGACATAGACCATTGACTTAAACTTACACAAGAAGAGTTATTCAAGCAAAAGGACACTAACATATTCTTGGGGGAAGAAATACAAAAAAACAAGTCTGAAATAAGTCAGCTTTATAAGGCTATTGCTGATGCTAAGAATGTTATAGAATTACAAAGTGGGACAATTCTCAAACTCCAAGAACAAGTGAAAGAATTAGAGAAAAAAGTAACGAAACAACCTACTGTTATTCATGACAAATGATTCATTTCTTGAAGAGAGAGTAGTGGACTATGAATGATTAACATGCCAGATGGTGATTATTTAATGATTGCCAAGTATGTGGTTGGAGAGCATAACGAGTATGTTACTAACCAAGACGAGATTACTTTCGACAAAATACATGTAGAGGGTCAGCATTATGTTCCATTCTATAAGCTAGAATGAGGGACGGAGTTAGACACTCCTACGGCTACTATATATTATGATTTAATCTTTATACCTATTTAGAATGTATGTATATGTAAGCGACAAATGAAACATCATCATGAGGAGTAACATACAGCTTAGTGGGTTATGGAATCAGTATAGGGAGTTCAATGTAGCTTATACAATGGAAGACAATCTAATCTTTGAGTGAGGGAAAGTAATCAAATATGAGAACTCTAAACAATACATAGAGGACTCTAACCGTTACCATTTAACTAGGGAGTTAGAGGAAACAAAAAGAAAGAATGCTGAGCTTACCACAATAGCCAATGCTAAGATGAGGAAAGACTTGGAATTGGATGTTAAGTGAGATGAGCCAAGCGAATACAATAAAAAGATTTATTTATTAAGGAATATGAGATGATTGCAACATTCGTAATGACATGAGAATGGATTGAGCTACCAGTTGATTTGGGTATAGAGACGCAGAAAATAGCTGACAGGATTACTAGTGGAGACAAGGTAACTGACAGTTTCTGAGCTTTATATGATTCTCTATGTATTACAGCAGACAAGGACAATGCTGAGGCTGTCTTAGTTTCAGACTACACAGAGGACAACCAAGTTAATGATGGTACTAGAGCAGACTTCATAGAGGTTTACCCTAGTGGAGAGTTACACTTGCCATGGAACAGACAAGTACAAGCTCTTAACAGACCATTCGTTATGTGAAAAGCATGAGACGTAATCAAGGTGGTTGCTAGGTAGCAATCAGATTTATTTATTAATTTATTAAAGAATGAACTTAAAAAGACTATGGGACACAGAGAACAAAAAGATTGTTCGAGCTATTCCTACATGAGACCCTCATAAGAAGTTACAAGTATGGACTAATGATGATGGTAGCAAATTATATGTATATTCTAAAAGTGAGTATGTAGAGCTAGACACATCTACTGCTACAGTTAGTGAATACTGACCTACTGTATGGAAACAACTAACAGATGAGACAGTTGGTTATTATTTAACTAATGAACCTACTGACCTTTATAATTGGGACAGCGGAGATGAAGTAGCATACAGATTCATGAATGGAACAACAGTATTACAAAGCTGAAAAGTAGATGAAGGAGAAACTCCAGAATACACAGGGGACACTCCTACTAAAGAAGCAGATGCACAATACACTTATACGTTCAGTGGATGGAAACCAACAGTATGACCGATTAGTAAGAAAACTGATTTCAAAGCACAATTCACTAGTACAGTAAACAAGTATACAGTTAGTGCATCATCTGAGGACACAGACATGGGAACAGTAAGTCCAGCCTCAGTTGCAAATGTAGAATATGGAACAGCAATAACAGTAGCAGACAATGTAGTAACTATAGGAACATGAGAAAGTGCTTCTACAATAACAGCAACAGCAGAGACAGGTTATGTATTCTCTAGTTGGGGAGAAGTTCCTGCTACGGTAACATGAGCTACTAGTATAACAGCAACATTTGAAGCTGAGCCAGAGCCAGAAACACCATGAGAATAATTTATAATATAACTAAATTACAATGACTGTAAGAGCAGTAGAATGAAAACAGCCTTATACATGAGGAACAGCTATAGAGATTGATGAGAATAAAGTCATTAGTCTAAGGCTAAGAGATGAAAATAATCTGATTATATATGACAGTTGAGATGATGAAATCTATGTAGATTTACAGCTACCAGATGAGATTACACCAACTGATGCTTTTCCTATATGAGTAAACACAGGGAGAGTAGTTGTAGATAATGGATGGGATAAGGCAGGGACTATAATCTCTGCCAAGACCACATCATGAGATGTAATCAAACTAGTATATGCAGATGAAGGAACGTTATGGATAGATAATGGTACAGGGACATTCAAACAGATTTATTTTAAGTCTGATGTAGATGCAATCATTACTACCCTAACTACATATATCAATACAGAGCTAGCTAAGAAACAGAACTGAGTAGCAAGCACAACAGCACCATCTAATCCTAGTGAGTGAGATTTATGGTACGATACAACAAACGATGAGATGAAAGTCTATGATGGTACTCAATGGAACTCAGTAGGAACAGGATGAACAAGCTCTAATACAAAGACATTTACTATATCTAGTACGAGTGATTTAACAAATGCACAAGCAGCATTAGATTGGTATCTAAACTGATGAAATCCTATATTGTATCATGAGAGAGGATACACAAGTATACCTATGCCATGTACATATCATTTGAGAGAAACTAGATACAGAAATAGTAATTATGAATATGTATTTGTATCTCCTGCATGAAATTGGGATATGGAGAGTCTAGAATGGGCATCAGAGAGTGATACAATATTCCATTGTATATGATTATCAGTAGCAGATGTGAATGATGAGCCATGAGATACAGTATTATCTATCAGAGAGTTTGATATCAAAGGCTCAGATTATTTTGCAAGTAAGTCAGAATGATTCTCTCCAGATAATGCTTGAACCACAGATGATGTTCTTACTAAGACAGCTAATGGATATGAATGGTCTACTCCTAGTGGATGAGATGTAGTAGTTTCTAGTCAAGCTAATAACATACTAACAAGCTGAATGAAGATACGAGCTTGAACTGAAACAAATTATTCTAATTTGTGAAGCTATGATAGTAACACTTTATATTTGACTGTAGAATAAGATGTGAGTATATCTATATCCAAATAATACAGAAACAGAACTAAAGAATGCTTATATAGGAATACCTAATCCTACAAGTATAGTTTTAGATAAAAGCTCTATAAGTCTGACTACTATCTGACAAACAGAACAGCTTACAGCTACGATAGAGCCAACAGTTTCAGATAAAACCATCACTTGGAGTAGTGATGACACAACTATAGCAACAGTTAGCACTACAGGATTAGTAACCTGTGTAACTCCATGAACTTGTACGATAACAGCAACTACTGTGAATGGGCTTACTGCTAGTTGTAGTGTGACACAATCATTAGTTGTATCTGATGGATATTATGATATGATTACAGATAGTTTTTATTCAGATTCTAATCATACTAATCTCATAACTCCAATAGAATGAGCATATTATAAATATATCAGATACACCACTCCTATATTTTATCAATATGTTAACTGACAATTTATAGTTCAAAAAAAGAATGCAACTACAAATACAAAGAACACTACCTTATCCTTATCTCGTTCTACTCGTAGAGAACTATGTACTTGGAATGGTAGATGAATTGGGATTGTTAGTTGACAAGGTAGTAACTATGCACAACTTATGAAAAGAACAGACATAGATACAGTCACTGTTAATACAGAAATATCTTCAGTAAGGTCGCATTTATATGCTTGATGCTGAACTAGATATGGAACTATAGTCTGTTGAGTAGATGGCTCTACTTATAATCTATATTCACTGACACTAGATTATGATAATAATACCATTAGTAGCAGTTATGTTTCATCTCCTAATAGCGTGGCTATTCAATGAAATACAATTGACAGCACGGGGACAGTATGATATTTTATATGTAACAATTCTAGCAACTATGCTAAAGCCATAATAGATACTAATTGAGCTATAAGTAGCTGTACAGGATACACTACAAGCTCTCCTAGTAATGTATGTTGATGAAGTTGGAGTAATTGAAAGATTGTAGTTCAATGACATACTATACAGAACGTGGGCATCTGAACTCCAGCATCTGATTGAACTAGCATAAGTTGGACAACATCTGCTAGCCACTGACAATCGTGAGCTAATTCAGTATGAAGTGATAGAAAATGATTTATCGTAGTAGGTAACTACAATTCAAGTGTTATGGCTTATTCGTTTGACCAATGAGCGAATTGGAGTACGATGACAGCACAGTCTAATACGTGAGGTCAGATATATGTAGATGAGATATGAGATATATGGTACACAAGTGAGAGTAGTACATCTAACTTATGATGGATTAGATTCTGAGATTTTAAGACAGAAGCTGAATTGAGCTAATCAGATTTATTTCATTTCTTTAACCGATGTGATACAAACTAAAGAGAATAATGATGCGACCAAATGGGGTAGAGAAGCAGGTACGACCTAGTTGATGGCAACCATGAGCCAATACAGTTTTATATTGTCCATTAAAAGATGATATACTAGACCATAGCTGAAATCATACTATGACAATGACTACCTCAACTTATTGAACAGTAGCTAAAGATAGTACAGGATTCTATTATTTTAATTGATGATATATATCATCAGAGGCTTATTTTTGACCAATTACAGCTTGAACATTGTCAACATGGGTTAAAAAAAGTTCTAGTAAAAGCTGATGAGATAATAGATTCACTTGGTCAGTTTCTACTCATTATAAAGGCTCATCGCCATTTCATTGCTGATTAGCTTTTAACTTTGGTGGTTATAGCTGACAAAACTGAACATTTAATGCTGGTGCCACAAGCTGAACAACATCCCAAAATGTTACATGACCTACTATGTGAAGTTGGGAATTATGGACAATGACTTATGACAATACAGTATGAGCTAAATTCTACAGGAATTGAACTTATGAGAATTCATTCTCTAATACAAATAATCTAAGAAATGATAGCTTGCCTACATTTATATGAGCAACTAATCCATATACAGACCAATACTTAGATTGATATTTGAGTGATGTAATTATAGAAGACAAAGCACGAACTGCACAAGAGATAGCAGACTATTACAACTTAACTAAATGAAACTACTGAATAAGCTAATCAGATTTATATATTTTAATTTAACAGATGGCAACAAGAATAAAAGAATGAATGATACCATACACATGATGAACAGGTATAGAGATTACTGACAATCATGTGATAAACGTATTACTCAGAGAGTTAAACAACCTAATCCATGTGAATGGGGATAATGAACTCTATGTAGATTTACAACTAGATGACTGAATCTTGCCAGATGATGATTTCCCTGTAGGAGTTACTACAGGAAAAATTCTACAAGAAGACTGATGGACACAAAGCTGAATCATTCTGAATTGGAAGACTACATCATGAGATTATGTCAGATTTATCTATGCTAATGATGGTAAGCTCTACTACGACCCATGAACATGAACATGGATAGAAATCTGAACATGATGAGGAAGTGTCCAGATAAATGTAGCAACAGCTTCTGCTCTCTGACTAATCAAACTAGGTACAGATACACAGCAAACAGAATCAGCTGTAACTGCCACATCTATTAGTGGTAGAACATACCCCGTACAGTTAAATGCAGACAATCAAGCAGTAGTGAATATCCCACGAACAGATACTACATATACAGCATGAGCTAATATAGTAATAGACCAGAACAATGTAATCAGCACTACTATACCACAAGCTCTAGTTTATAAATGAAACGTAACAGGACTTGCAGACCTACAGAATATCCAGAATCCATCTGTATGAGATACATACTTCGTAGAGTGAGAAGATGCGATGTACTCATGGGATGGAACTCAATGGAATTATGTATGAGGAACAGGGATAGATGTATCAGACTTATTCAATAAGACTACAGATGATTCAGATGATATAACACAGGGTACTACAAACTTATTTGTCACTCAGCAAGAGAAGAATTATTGGAATGCTAAGCAAGATACTTTAACAGAATGAAACTGAATAGATATTACTAATAATGTAGTTTCAAATACACTTCCATTTGAGCCAGAAAACACAGGTGGTCTTGGGCAGTTTTTGAAAAAGACAAACAGTGGATATGCTTGGGCTAATATACCTTGATGATGAGGTAGTTGATTCAATCCAGAGAATACTGGTACGGTATGACAAGTGCTTACAAAGACCAACACATGATATGCTTGGTTATCTAGTAGTACAGAAAGTAATGTAAAATGTTTCAACTTCCCTAGTTTCAATGATGCCACACAATCAGAGATAAAAGCTGTAGTAGATTGGTTAGAGGCTAATTCTAGTAATGGTGCAATCATAAACACACAAGCACAGGATGTATATCTATATTCATATAAGACACCATGAGCTACAACTACATATACATTCTTCTCATATAGGAACAGGACAACTATAAACACATCCTCTCCTAATGGAGATTTTACTACACTCCAACAGGTAGGATGTCAGATAACATATGATGGAACTACATACACAATAGCCAATGTAGATTTCAATCCTGTGACTAATTTCCTAGTAGTAGAAAGTAGCAACTATACAACACCATATATGCCAACAGCATGATACCAACCTGCTACAAAGGCTTATGTAGATAGCATAAATTGGACAGGAACATTATCAGAGTATAATGCTTTACAGAGTATAGACCCAGATGTAGTTTATAACATAACATCATTAACATAATGGCTATAAAGATAAACTGACAGGACTTAAAAAAGAGGTTCATAAACTGACAGGAGATAGTAAGAGTATATAAAGCTGGTTATCAAGTACGACCAGATACAGTTCCACCTACTCCTATCTATACACCATGAGCATACAAAAAGAACTGACTAATCAGCTTTTCTACTGATGGAATTCATTGGACAACAATAACAGACAAGAATCTGTGAGCAAGTAATGTATTCTCTCTAGATGATGACCCTGTTGTAGAAAAATTTACATCATGAAATATATACCAATGGTGAAATAATTATGGATTCCCATGAGCATGGGGTGAGGACACTATAACTACATCAGCCACGCAGGTAGATGTAACAGGTTATTGACCTTCTAATCCATACTCATCTAGCACATGGATTACTAACGACCAATGGACTACAGACAGTAGTGCTTGGAGAAACCTATGGGACAGCCAATGACCATGTCCAGCAGGATTCCATATACCTACAGGAACAGAGTGGACTAATATGCTAAGTGCATTCGAATCCATCTATTCAATCAGTTCGCAGACGAGTGCTAATAAGGCGATTTACTTATCAGGTACTTGGTACTTTGTGCCAGTATGACATAAGGAAGCTACAACTGCAATGGATGATGGAACAAAGGCTTGCTATTGGGTAAGTAATGTACGTGAAAGAGGTGTACCATGAGTAGAAACTATTTCTACATCTGGGTTAAACCGAGATACAACATATGGAGGACAAGGTGCCTTAATCCGTCCATTCAAAGACACACCAGAAGTGCCAGACGATACATGGGAACAAATACCATTAACATGAATGACTACACGATGATTTGTAGTATGGAATTCAACATTAGGATTAATGAGTGTGACAAACTGAGTGAATGTAGTGACTATGGCAGATAAGAACTTATGAGCCACTACAGTATATAACGGCTGAGACCCAGTAACAGATGCTAACGCATGATTATTCTACCAGTGGTGAAATACAAACGGATTCTCATATGACGCACCTAGTTATACAGTCTCTCAGACAGTAGAGAACTTAACTAACTATGATGTGAACAATCTCTACACAAGTAGTGATTGGCATATATGAAATGACACAACTACTTCGCCATCAATATGAACAGTACGTAATAGTTGGTATACACCATTAATGCAGAATCTATGGTGAGGTTACAATAGCCAGACAGCTATAGCACAATGACCATGTCCTAGCTGATTCCATATAATGAATCCTTCAGAAGCCTCATTATTAACATTTGTGTCTGGATGGACTACACAAACACTAGCACCATCTTACTTAAAGATGCCAGAAGGATGAGCTATGGAATGAACTACAAGCTGACTTTCAACTAGTGGTAGATGAACATCTGCAAGCTACTTATTGAACTTTGCTATACAACTAGCAATTAACCTTAACCCTACTGATGTAGTACGTAATATGTATGCAGACCTTTCTAGCTGAGCGTTAAGTTCAGTAATGAAACCGAATAACTATGGATGATTAATACGTCCAATCAAAGACCACGCATTCTTACCAAATGATTATGATGACTGGACGGTTATGAATAATTTTATATTCCAAGTACCTTGGATTTAATTTAATTTAAAAAAAAGAAATGACACAATGAGAAGCAGTAGCAATCAATCTAGCATGAGGGATTAGTCTATGAGTAATACTAGAATACTTTGGGATGACACAAGAAACTCTAATAATTCTGACTTCTATGCTACTTTTAGATTGGATATTTTGAGTAATCAATGCTTATATACAGTGAAAGCTAGAATCAAAGCTAATGGTTACAGGATTAGTAAAAAAGCTGACTAGATGGCTATTACCATTTATAGTGATAGCAGTAATAAGAGGTGCAGGATTTGATAATGTAGGTTATGTATCCACAGCACTATTATCTATCCTAATAGTTGCAGAGTGATATAGTGTAATAGGACATCTATACAGCATTAATTATGGAGAGGAGTTGATGGAGATAGACGCATTAAAACTCCTATTCCAATGGATAAGCAATTTATTGAAATCAAAGGTAGAAGAAACTTTACCACCTAAAGAAAAGGAAGAATGAAAGAAAAAAGAGTGAAATGAAAACGATACTACTACATCACCAGATGCGATTTAGGATACAATATTTATAGATACAAAGAGGAGGAGAATTGAACGGTTAAGATGGAGTGGTTAATGAATAACTGATACACAATGAACAAAAATTATGCAAAAGTGTTTTATAATGAGAGTGATGTAGAATCAGCTTTTACTATTGCTAGAGCCAAAGAAAAATGAGAAAAAGAAACACCTACAACTTTCACAAGAAAGTCCGAATCTGAAGGTATCAGAGAAAAGAAATCGTGGTCTGAATTATAATAATAATACTAATTATTCTGTTATTTTATCCTGTATTGATGGCTGAGTAGAGCATGAAGAAGAAAGACTGAATGCCAAGAGAAATAATATTTAGTAATCATCATATTTTACCTCGTCACCCCTATGGAAGCAACGAAAGTGTTAATCAAGAAGTAATAAGAGACACAACCCACAGAGCCATACACACACTGTTCCAGAATAAGATGATAGCAGAACAGTTATTAACCACAATAGAGCTAAGTGAGAAAGCACTAAGACCAGATGTAAAGGAGTGGCTAATAGAGGTTCTTACATCTAGGAACATATATGACCCTTATGAATGGTATAACCATAGGGCAATAAAACCACAATAAAAATATGAAATGATACAACCGAAGCAAAGAAGACTTTAGACATGTTTTATATTCCAAATATATTCAGATGGAAGAACTAGAAAGAGGATGCTTATGAATATGAGAATCTCCAGAGGACTATGTATTATGTAATGGAGATTCAGACTTATTACCTAAGCTATATAAAAAAGATGAAGTCAGATATACATACAATCAGTACATCAACCAACGAAGCTATGTATCCTGCACTATTTTTGCTGCCGTATGAATGGCATCAGATTTAACTAACTATCAATTCTCTTACGATGAGATAAAGGAGATAGATGATAGGAGTTATGATAACCCTAAATACCCTCATATTAGAAAGAGATGAGAAGGTTGGTATGTTAAATATGCTGTAGATTTAGTTCAGACACGATGGAACGAACATCCAGAGCTTGTAAAAAAGTATGGAAAGTTGGCTTACTACCGTATCTCAAAATATTCTGACGAGATTATAGAAGACGTGATGGATAAATTATACACCATTGACTGAAACTATTGTCCTACGAAAAAATACAACGAAGACAGGCTGGATTTGATGATTGATGGTACAGACTTCTGATATGATACTAACTGACACTCAGTAGATATAATAAAGAAGAGCTGACAAAGGAGTGTAAAAGACACTGGTAGCATACCTTACTACTGACTTAAACATAAACTAAGTGAGATAACAAACTACTGACAGTATTTCTATGTATATACGATAGTGAATGACTGAGAAGAAGAAATTAAAAGGCTGAATGAGATGAAGAGTAAAGTATTACAAGTAATAGATTTGAATAGCCAGTTATGGCATTTAGCCAATGATACTAGTTACAAAAATCTATTACATGATATGAATGAGGCTAATAGGAAGAAACTATCTGATATAAACAAGCAGTTAGAGAAATACGCTTAACTTGACTAATGGATATGAAAATATATACATTGGTATCTTCGTACAAAAAAAGAGAGCTATAAACTCTCTTTTCTTTTTTCTCTCCATTGTTTCAAGTATGCCTTGTACTCTGGGGATTTATTCCTTTCAGCAATTCTGATTTTGTCTTTGATATTCCTGCATGCTATACATAGAGTTCTATTTCATTTCTTCTCTATGATTTTTTTACAGTTCTCACATTTAATTAACATTTTGTTTCTAGTTAGATAATAAATTATTTCTCACAATCCTTCATAGATTCTGTTTTCTCATCTTGGAATAAATCATCCTCTATCTCCTCTCCTAGTACCAGCTTCCTTATTACAGGATTCTTCTCATTCTCTAGGCATAAGGTCTTAAATAAACATCATCTACAGGTCGAGATTGCCACTCTGCTACCATTAGTAAACAATCTACTAGGATTTCTTAAGTGTTCACATCACATCTCATATAAAGTTATGAAATAAATCTGATTATTCTCTAACAACTTTCTTGTCATCTTCTATTCGCTCTGCTATAGTCTTTCAGCATATTTGTAATCATAATAACCTCTCACATTCCTTTCTCCAACTCTCTGAATCTTCTCTGAATTGCTTAGCTGATTTGTAAAAGAACTCCTTTTCTTCTTTCAGCTTTTTACATTCTCTTTTTCGGTATCAGACTTCATCATTCTCAAAGTGCATACTACATTCACATTCACTTAAATCTGATTTCAGCTTTTTATTTTCTTCTTCTAACTCCAATACCTCTTTACTTAAAGCATTTGTAGTGGTACTGAAATCTCTAACAGTAACATAATCATTTCACTTGAATGTATGTACTTCTACATAGGCAGTTCCTATATGTAGTAAATCTCATTTATTCATTCTCTCCATAGGTAAAATCTAAAAAGGTATTTTATAAGTCTGATTAGTGTTTAAAAAACCATTCTGTATCTTCATCTCGTTTGAATTTGTTTTTACATTGTATCATTATCTTAGTAAATAGTTCTTCATATATGAAAGCAGGAGGCTCTCATTCCATAGGTATTCATACTTGCTTGCACATCTGCTCTACACAATGGACTAATTCGTGGACTAGAGTATTTAGATTATAATCTCCAAGCCAGATTATATTACAGTTATTTTCTTCATCAAACCAATACATTCATCAAGTAAGATTATAATCAAATCAAGTTTCTTGTTCATCAAATTCTTCTTTAGTCCCACCTATTCTAAGCTCTAATGTTCTTCTAAATGTTCAGACTTTAATATAATAGATTTCTTGTTTTCATTCAGATTTCTTTTTTCTCATTAGTCTGTGGTAAATAATATAAAAGTCTGATTAAAATATAGGAAAGCTGCTATTTAGGCTTTCTTGTATATGTTGCTTTCCTTACTATTCCAATTTTCAGTAATACTTCCTTCTCTTATTTTCTTTTCCCTTTCTTCTTCCGCTTTCTCAGAGATTTTTCAGAAATACTTTCTCATTATCTCTTTAATTGACATTCATTCAGATTTCTTTTCTTCTTTAATAACTTCAACTATTACATCTAACTTTCCATCTATGCTATGGAGTGTCCTATTAAGTTCTCTTATGTCGTTTCATAACATTTGGTAGCTCATTTCCTTTTGGTAAATAATATAAAAGTCTGATTACTTCTTATGTCTAAGATGCCAACGAAAATAGTATTGGAATGGTTTATTCTGCTGTCAAGTAAGCTCTTTATTAACCTCATCTAGACAAACAGAACACCATAACCTTTTCTTATTTCAATCTCATTCTCATATCTTAGCTCAACATTTTACACATTGTCTTTTCATTCAGATTTTTTTAAATCATTTAAAAGTTTTTCTCATTCTTCTCTACTCCTAACATACTCATAATCTCAATGTAATTCCTTTCACTTATTAGCAGTCCAACCTGCAACTAGGAATCATGCCTTGTTCTTTATGAATAACTTTAAATTAGTCATTCAGATTTCTGGTTTTTTCATTTTCTTAGCTTATCCAGTAAATCTCTGCATGAATCCAGAACCATAGTAATACTAGTAGGATTCATAATGCTAGTAGTAGTTTTCTTATCATTATAATTCTTTAAATAAATCTGATAAATATTTCTTGTCCACTATATACAACAACGCTCTATTTCCATCTCATCATAGCGTCTGTGTATGTGGTATATCGTTCAAAGCATATATAAGCTCTCATCTATCTTGATAATAGAACTTGTCTCATAAGCGATAAACAATATAGTCTGCCTTAGAGGCATAGATTCAACTAGGTTTACTATTACATCTAACCTCAAATCAGATATTTCATGTCTTCTCTGAAATCATATCGTCTTTTATCTCGAATGTACGAATTACATTTTGTCCTAGTTTCTCAAATTCTATACGGACGTCCCAATCCTTGAATTGCTTGTTAGGTGCAAACTCTAATCTGTTTAATCACCAATCAATCAACCTCTTAGCGAACTCTTGTTCAGTCTTTTTTCATCTTTTTAAATCATCACTAAACATCTTCTAAATATACTTTTACATAAACTAAACCTTTACTTAACGGTGCTAACTGTTTGAACGCATGAGATGATAAATCTATTACTCTATCTTCTCTACTAGGTCCATAGTCCGTTTGCTTACAAACAATACATTTATCATCTGTGCATACTCTGTAATGTTTGTATCTCTCATAAATCCTTAAAGCACATACATCATGCGTCCTTGTCCAGACAACATTCTCTCATTTTATATTCAGAGAATAATCATACCAACTAGCCATTCATTCAAATAAAGGCTGTTCTATCTGCACAGTGGTACTTTCTTCCACTGGACTATAATCAAAGTCATAATCCAGTGGTTGCATAACGGTAGTACCTATGATTCAAGCTAATAATATTCCTAACATTCTTCATCATTAAGGAATAAATCTTTCAAATCCTTCATTCGATGTTTCACAATCACTTTCTTCATATTATCATCGAAATGGTCGTTCAACATCTTATGTGAGAGATTGATTACATTAGCAAGCCACATGGCTAATTCCTCATCATTGCAATATGCCTCGCATTCTGTACCTTTTCTCTCTAGACTGAATTTGATATATGGTTCTTCATTATCAGTCTGTGGGGTTATTTTGTCTCGTAAATTCATGGTTAGTCGGTTCAAAAGGGTAAATCAGCTGGTTCATCATCTATTCACATTGCATTCTTGTATGCCTCACGTAGCTGTCTTTCTTGAATCTCGTCTACTGTGTACTTGTCCTTAATCTTGTTAATGAAGTCGTCTTCATTCATACATTGTTTCATGAATGCTGTGGATTTAGTAGCCTTTAGAAATCGTCCATTTGGATTTTCTTTAGGTTCAGATTTTTGAGATTTTGCTGTATTCTCAGCTTTGTTAATCTCATCTACACTAGCAATGGAGTCTATAACTCAGATTCACATCATTGCTAATGCTCTACCAACAGCACTAGTTTCAGCATTCTCTAATGCACTAGTCTTGTTGATAAATCAGTCTCATCGCTTAGCTTGACTGTATCCAGTGAAATACCTTTCTGGCTTACTGCAATCTGGCATTACTGTAGCTTTAAATACCTCTACTCATAAATCTTCTGTCATAATCCTTTGAGTCGTGATTGAACCGTTAGGATAAGTCTCATTAAAGTAGAGAACTCTATCAGACACAAGTACGTACTTTTTTCACTTAATGTCGATAGCTTTTTCTGTAAGTTTTTTAGTCATTTGTATAATAGGTTAGGGGTAAAACTAATTTTTTTGAAGATTCTCTATCATCTTCTTGAATTGTGCCTTCATCTGTGGGTGTAAGGTCTTCTGCATTTTGAGTCTTAACTCAATCATTCTATTCTGCTTTGTTATCTCGTGCAACAATGCTATCTTTCTATAAGTATCAGCTTTCATTCTATTCTTCATATTGAGATAAATAGTATTCCTCTAGTTCATATTCAGCCTTCTGGTCTTCATAGTATTCTCTCCAGTCTTCTTCTGTTGGATTGATTATGGCTAATTTTCAATCAACCATAGTAAACATTTGTCCTTCCTCTAATTCGTTGAAATCCAACTTATCAACGAATTTAACTAAACGTTGTTTTTCTTTTGCCATGTTTGTAATAGGTTAGGGTGTAAAATATCTGAAATCTGATTAGCTGGATATGTAGCAATCAGCTTTCATTCTTTGTATAACTTAGCAACGTATCTCTTGCCAAGTTTTGAGGGATTGCGTTCTAGTTTGATTCGGATTCACTTATCTACTCATCATAACGTCTTTTGAACTTGAAATCACCTCTGTCGTATTCTATTTCGTAAATGTTTAAGTCTCATCGGTTTCTATCTTTAAACACATATAAAAGGGTTCACTCATCTTGTCTCTCATAGTTAGCCACGAAGAATGCGTCATCTCATAACTTTCAGCTTCATCTTAATTGTCATATATCTCTCTTCCTCGTTCAGTCTCATAGCTTTTTGAAGTGGTGCAACAGAACTACACATACATTCTCTTGTAAACAGAACTCTACTAGTTTTGAACTTATGTCTGCCGTCTGGTCTGCCTCTGTAGTCCCATTTCAAATCACAAATCATAGATTGTCTATGAAGAACATGCTGTATCATTTTCATTTCAAATCACGCATTGTGTCAATCAGAGTTTGTATATCTAGTTTGTGTCATATATTCACGAATCTCGTCTCCTTGTTTGCAAATCTATCGAACGCCTCTTCAAATAATGATTCCTTGTAATCTCACCACGTTCATGAGTTTAATTCAGCTTTTGTTATTCATGCTCGTTTGAGTGCGTATCTTCTTGCTATATTCTCTAGTGAATCTTCTAGTACGAAATAACACGATTCTTTATTCTTTCTTGCCATGAATGTCGCAAATGTAGTCTTTCACGCTCATGTCTCTCATGTAAGTATCACTAGTTGTCATCTTGATAACTTTCATATAGCATTGTCTAGTCATTCATCTCACCATGAGAACTCTGGTTGCTTTAGTAGAGGTGCTGTTGGTTTGTCAAATACCTTCTCTAAATCTAGTTTGACTACTTTCCTTTCTTCTAGCTCTGGGTGGTTCTTCTTCAAATCCTTCGCAAGTTCTTTCCAATCAACTACTCCATACCACTTTAGCCATTGTATCCATGTAGGTCATCATTTATCTGAACTGCCAATCAATCAGTTTTTGTCAATCCAGCAACCCGTACTCTTGTTATTCACGTATATCTGTTCGGTTCATGCTGTATTCTTTTTGAATGTTATTCTGTCTCAATTCACTCGTCCAGTTCAGCTAAATTCTTCTAGCATTGTTTTATTGTCTAACTCACTAGCCTTAGTCCAGAAATCATCATTCTCATTCAGACTTTTGTTTAGCTGTTCTCTCTGCTTAACTACTCATGGATTAGTCTCTGTTTGGTTAGGGAAGGCATTTGTCATCTCATCTACTGAATACAACATTCCACAGCTCAAATCGTCTCTATACTCTACCATAATCTTCTCACCTTTTTGGTGGTAAAATCACGGTATTCTCAACACTCTAGCTGTATCGCTACATACTTTAGCGTCTCCATTGTAGTAATTCTTTAATCATCGGTTTCAGTTAGTGAATTGTTCTTCTGTGAGTTGATTATCTGCAAGATAGTACAAATGAAATCCATGTACTGATTCTACTACTAGTGAGGGGGACAATGGTGCATTTCATATCAAATCTAATTGTTCTTCCTTAGTTCATGTATCTATGTCGCAAATCCATGTTTGAATCATCTTCACGCTTGCCTTATCTCTCTTTCATTCTTCCATAGGATTCACGCTAAAGTAAATCCCATAAGGTAGCAATGATTGTAATTTCTCACATTTCTCCAAATTCTCATCAGTCATAGGTAGGATTCTGGATTGTGATTTTTCGTTTTTATCTTGCTCGTTAAACGTTTGTATCGAACATTTCCTAAAGTTAGGATATACCTTTATTCGTTCAGTTAGGTTTTTATTCATCTTGGTTAGGGGTTTTAAATAAATCTTTTTTGCTTGCTAAATATTGCCTTTCAGTTTTGTCATCTCGGTGTATTCATTTCCAACCGTATCCGATTGCGTTATTCACAGCGAAATTAAATCTTTTAGGTATATCTAGTTGTGGTTTTCAATTAGTTATCATTTTTTTGATAACTATCATCTGTTGTAAGAATGATTTAGTAGTGGCGTAATATTCTTTTCTTCATCGTTTGAATTTCAGCCACTCAATAATATCTTCTTCTAGGAATGCTTCATTTATTCTCTCATCATTTCTGTATGCCTCTACTAGTTCATCTATACTTGGAATTTCGGCGTTCTTTTTTTTAGGTTTAGTATTTCAAGCATTTACTATTTTAGTACTTAAAGCATTTGTGTCTGAATGGCCAGATGTGGAGTTATCCACGTCGCCGTTTAGTCCACTTGTGGACAGATTGTAGGTCATACCTAACGTTCTAATTTTTTGTTCGTCAATCAAGTAGTTTACTCTAACATAGTGTCATACTATTCTTCACAGTTCATCTCTAACGTCTACGTCGTCTATTAGTCATAAATCTTTCAAAACTTTTCTAGCCTTCTTTAGTCTTTCATCTCATCGTCATAATCAGTTTTTCAAAAAAACATTAAGCGTCCTAGTTTGATTAGTCTGTTGTATTCTGCTTTGCTCAATCATTTTAACATATAGAGCAAATGCGTCTGGTCAATTTTTTCAACCTTCTTCCACAATTCTATCATAAGTATAGAATGTCATTCAGAACATTTCGTTAGCGTCTAATACGTGCATTCTAATGTAAAATAAAATAAAGTAGTTTGCTTTAATTAAGCTCACTACTTTTTTAGGTAAACAAAAAGAGTAAACTTAATAAGCTCGGTTTGGATTTGAGGTGGTACGAAGGTACGTGGAAACCTTTTTTCCTCATACCAACCACAGCTTATTAAATCTACTCTTGCTGTGTCCACCGTTTTTTTCGTACCAATAATCTAAGTTTACTCTGTCAGCTAACTCTCTATTGCTTGTAAAGAAAAAGCCGACAGATTTTTGCGTCTGTCGACTTTCTCAAATCATATGATTTGGGAGGGGTGGGATTCGAACCCACGACCTTATGGTTGTGAATCTTCTTCCTACCGTCCACAGACAACTTAGATTGTCTATAATATAGAAATCTGAACTTAAAAGTCAAGAGATTTTCTAAATTTCTCTTTTAGCTGTTCCCAACTGATGATTTTGTTCGGTAGCTTTGTCTTTTTTCTGTTGCGGTAATATTTTATTTTGTCTTTATTTTCTTCTGCTCGTTTTTTGTTTTTCTCATCTATTTCTTTTTTATGTTCTTGATAATATTTTCTAAAATATTCTTTAGCGTTTTTTTTCGCTCTAATCCTGCTTTGGATTCTTTCTTCTTTTGTTCATCTTTTACCATGTGTCATTTTAATAATTTATTATAGAATAAAAGTTATGTAAAAACTCTTGAAACTTTATCTCTCAAATTTGATTTCAATATGTGGCAATATCATTCTGTTGTTTGTATATCTTTATGTCCTAGTAATTCTTGGATTTCCCTTATATTCATTCAGCTTTCTAATAATTTTGTTGCGTATGAGTGTCTCAATGAGTGCATAGTAATCCTTTTTCAAATATTCAATAAATCTGAATACTTTTTTATTATTTCACATGCTGTGTTCTTCTTTATTGCTTTTCAGTAATCATAACCACTATTATGAGAAATGAAAACAAAATCTGATGGTCTTTCTATTTTTCATGTTCGTGGTATAGGTTTTGCTCTTTCCTCTAAATAGCTTTCCAATAGTTTTTCAGTAGAATTAGTAAAGAATACCCACCTAGTTTTATTTCATTTTCATGTTATTCTAGTTTCACCACTTTTAACCTCATTTATAGTAAGATTGAGTGCTTCTGAAAGCCTCAATCAGCTAGTATAACCTATATTGCATAATAACTGCATGCGTAAGGCGTTTATTCTATATTTTTCATACTGACCTATGAAATTGAAAAACATATTTCGTTCAGCTTCTGTTATGCAATCCACATAATCAGATTTTACTTTTTTTAGTTCAATTCTTCTAAAATCTATTCACTCATTGTAGTAGTTATTCAAATATTTCAGCAATGATTTAATTGCTGTTAATTTTCATTGAATTGTTTGTAGAGAAAGCGTAGGTCTCACTGTATAGTAAATGCTTGTTTTTGGTGTTAAAGTTTTTCAAAGGACAGTTTTTCGTCTTTCGATTTCAATCATTGTTAAATCTTCAACGCCAATGGTCTTAACTGCATTTTCATGTTTCATAAATTCAATGAATAATTTTACGTCTGTAAAGTAGTTAGTAATTGTGTTTTCTGCAAATTGCTTGTTCTCTAAATACTGCAATCGTTCAAGTAATAGTTCGTTCGTTATTTCCATTTTGATTTTGGTTAGAAAATAAAAAACAAATTATACTCAGATTTCAGCTTTTTGAGTTAACCTAGTTCAATTTCCAGAGTATTCCCAGTTCTTTTCTTATATAAAGCTCTTATTTCGTCTAGCCTTATATACATAATCCTATATGGTTTAGTCTGTTTTCACCTTCTATATTTGTCCATAGCCGGTCAGCTGTCAATTCTAACTGGCAAATACTTTTTGCTTGTTTTCACTGTTCTTTCGTCAATTCAATCCATATAAGACAATTGTACCGCTGTATAGCATTTTATGAGGTCTCCCATTGTATTGTCTCTATGGTCTTTTAACTCAAAAAGCAATGAAGGGGTGAGTGATGTTTTAATCGCCATTTCACTTGACTTTTAATAATCTAAAAATATAAACAAAATGCTTTCATTTTTTGAAAGTTTATAGGTTAGGGGAAAGTCCACACGATTGTGGGCTTTTTCTATTCTTTTATTTTTTTGTTTTTGTTAGTCAATCTAATCTTCTGTTTTTATTTCAGCAAATCTCATGATTGTGCTGTCAATGTCTGCATAGTTAGTGTCTCTATTCACTATGTAGCCATAATCCTCTCGTTCTTCTACTTTTTTTTCGAAGAAATTTATAGCGTTTTCTGGTTTGTTAAAAAACCAAATGTCATGCTCTCATTCTTCGTTTTCCATAGTTATTTTATACATGATTATTTTTGGTTAGAAAATAAAATCTCCTCTTAAAGTGTCAATTTTACACCTTCATACTCAATAATCCTCTCGTTCGTCCATGTGTATATAGTTGTCGTCTATATAAAAATCGATTTCTCAATCTTCACATTGAAATCGTATGTCCGGATTTTCTATTATGTAGTGGTAAATGTTTACACTACCTCAAAAGTTTGCTAGGTATTCTCTACCTTGTTGGTAAGCTCACTTTCTGTCTCATGTTTCGGCTCGTATGCCTCTACCAGTGTCGACTACATATAGGTTTTTCATTTTTCTAATTGGTTAGGATTTAAAAGGTTTTTCTAATCTTTCTACCATTTCTTCGTCAGAATAAATATATTCTCTTTCTTTAAATTCATACCTCATAGGACTTAAATTTCAATCTCTCAAAATTTTATAGCAACAAAATTCATAATGGTGGTTTCAATTTCATTCGTTATGTCTCTCTACTTGTCGCATTTCGTCATGGTTATATACCTCGTCGTTAAATTCGTCTAGTAATTTTCTTATTTTTTCTTCCATAGCGTCGTGGTTTAGAATGTTCTCATGTCAAATAAAATCCATATTGTACCATTCTTCTCATGTTGTCCCACAATTTTCACATTCTCGTGGGTAAAAGCATTGGTCTCATTCTAGCTCAATAGCTCAATAGGTTAAATTCTCGCCTTCACAATTCGGGCAAACTCATAAATAAGTTCTCATGATTATAATTGGTTAGGGGTTAAAATTTTTGCATTCTTCTAGCCATTCTTCTAGTCAATCTTCGCCTCGTCAATTCCATACTTTGTATATATTTGTTCAATCGGTCAAATACAGCTTTCAGTATTTCATTTCAAAAGTCTCGTCTTCGGTCTCATAAGTCATTGGTATGTCTTTCCATTGTCTCACATATAAACTCAAATCTTCTTCATTAGGTTGGATTTCAACAAGTCTAAATTCTTTAACTAACCAGAAAATCTGACTTAATTTCATTCTCTCTCATTCGTCGCATTCAAAATAGCAAGGGTATTTATTTTCTTCCATAGTTGTTATAGGTTAAAATATAAAATTAAATCATTTCAATTCTGATTTTTCCTCAATTCATAATATGTTTGAATATAGGATTGTCTCTCAAAACTCTCTGTTTTATAAAAAATTCTGTTATAATGTTTCATTCTTCCTCATAGTGTTTTATTGCTTCTCTAAAATCACTAAATCTTCCTTCTGTTGTTAATAATTGGTCGCAATCTATATAGTCTCAATTGTTTAAATAATCCTCTGTAAGTTCTTCTCAATTGTAGCTTTTATACCCATATAGGTCTATAAAAAAATCTTGGTTTTTCATTGTTATAATGGTTAAAATATAAAAATTATTCGTAATCCAAATCTAGCTCTACGTCTTTACTCACTGCAATGCTTCAATCTTCACGCTCATATTCATAATGTTTAAAATCTATGTCAAAGTCGTCTGTTAATAAATGTTCTCAATTGTGGTAAACTCTCAAAGTAATCACACAATCGTCGTCAAACTTGTTTAGTTTGTTTAATAAGTCTTTTACTGTAATTTCCATGGTTATAATAGGTTAAAAAGGTAAAATGATTTCTTCTTCCTCATTTATATAGTCCGCATATTCCATATAATCTTCTGCAAGTTCTCAAATTTCCGCAAGCTCTCAATATGAAGGCGTCCATTTTTCGTCCTTCAAAATTATGTCTCTCACATAATCCTCAATAGCCATGCTTATGTCTTGTTTTCATGCAAAACTATACATGTCTAAATGTTTAAAAAGTCTTTCTTTGTCAGATTTTTCCATTTTTATAATTGGTTATAGGTTAAAAAAGTATTGTCAGTTTCGTCTCAATTCTTCTCAATTCCTATTTATTAAATACCATGTCCCATGCCTCTGTATTATGCTTCATAATCCAAATTCACTCAAAATTCAATTTAGGCGGTTTTTTGTGGTTTGGGTTTGTCGTCCACAATCCCTTATAGTAAGCTCTTTTGCTCTAGGCGAGTGCATTGCAATCAAATTTCCCCAAAGTCTAAAATAGGCATTTCATGAAGGCTCTATTTTGATTTCAGAATTTGATTTTTTAAATCTTCTACCTTGTTTAAAAGCTCTACTACTTTCGTCTGTAATAATACTCATTTTTTAAAAGTTTATAGGTTAAAAATCAGATTTTTTTGTTTTTGTTTTTGGTTTTTGTTTATATTTTGTCAGCTTGTTCTTCAAATTCTCTTATAAAGTTCTTCACATATTCTTCCGGATTGTAGTAATTTTCTAAAAATAGCGTGTGAGCTTGTCCTTCTTGTTCTCAATCCTTCATAATCCAAGTTCTGAAAATTTGTTTTTTGCCTTCATGTAGCATTTCGGCGTGTACTTGTCTTCAAAATTTCAATAGTTTACTATTCATAGCAAAATCCAATGTAGTTTTTTTCATGATTGTAGAATTTAATAAGTTAAAAGTCAGATTTTGTTTGATTTTGTTAGTTTTTATTGCTTTTTTGTTAGCTTCTAGGCGTCCCTCAATAGTTTTCCATAGTCTCTAGTGCGTCTCTGATTTTGTCAATGTCTCCCTTCCATGCTTCATATTGCTTCCATGAAATCCTCTCTAGAAGGTTTCAAAAAGCGTCTTGCAAGCTACTTTCATAATCATACCTTTGCCATGGTCTGTTAATCCATGAGTAAGTACCAGTTGCAATAGGATTTCCATATACAGACGACCTAAAAATCTCTGATTTTTCAGTTGTACTGTACCTTGTGCGATTTCGTGAGTTTACAATTGTAAAATCTCACAAATGCCATACGCTTTCAGTTTTTCCCATGATTATAAAATTATAGGTTAAAAGTGGCTTCTAAAAGCCTATTTTATACAGTTTTCAGCAATCAGATTTTTTTAAATTTTTATTGAAAGTTTACGTCTTCTAGCGACTTTTTAACAAGTATGCTTTCTTGGTTAAAAGTGCTTTTTAAATCTCATATATACAAGTCAATATTCGATTTGTTTTCGTCTGTTATAACTTCGATTTTTAAAGTCTTCTCAATTACAATTTGTCAATCTTCATGCGTATAAATTCAATCACTCTCTAGGATTGTACCGCCTCAAAAATAGTTTATAGTTAGTCTAGTTGCTAGTTTAAAAGCGTCAATTGTGCTAATTTCTTGTTGTTTAGTGTTTTTGTCATTTAATCATACATAGAAGGAATAGTTAGTTGTTTTCATGTTTTTAAAAGTTTATAGGTTAAAAACGCTAAAAACTGCATAAGGTAGGCTTTTAAAAAACTACTCTCTCGTGCGTGGATTTTCACCACAGCAAATTCCTACTAGCTTTTTACCTATAAACCGCTTGTATGTAAACTGCATGGCTTGTCAGATTTTAAAAATCCTATATAGTACAGAGCGTTCAGACGACGCCTTTTGTGTAGCGTCTAGTGGATTTTCACCACTAGCAAGCGTTTTGATTATAATTTTAAAGACCTTCAGATTTTTTACTTGTTTATAGTGCTATTGTATAATTGCATGTTGCATATAGCACAACGTGTCAGACATGCAACATATAAACAAGTAAACATTGCAAGCGTCTTGGATTGCGTCCGCGACTTTAAAGTTATACTACTTGTCTGACTATATATTACATATTTGTAAGTGAAATGCAATAGAAAAACATAAAAAAGAGTATAAGCAGTTATAAACTGTAAAAAGTAAACAATTCAGAGTGTAAAAACTTGCCTCTATAATCTAGTTAAACTTTCAGCCACGAATAGAAAAATATGTAGGATTTTAAAACAATCAAAAATAACTATACAATCCTAGTTTATACAATCAGATTTTTTTTATAACTTTATACCTTCTAGCTTCATGCTAGTATATATATAACGTATGTATGTCTGTATGTCTGTCTGTCTCGTCTTCCATGTTTACAGATTGACTACATAATAAAATACAAGTTAAAAATAACGCTAGATTGTATTTGAATGTATGTTTATGTTATTTTACTCTCACGCCTTCACTACATACCAGAGAGAGTATTAAACGCCTCTTATTTTATTTTTCATGTCAATGAGAACTGGGATTTCTCTACGCAAAAAATACTATTCTCGATTTCGATTTTCGATTTCGTTTACAAACTGTGCGTGAGTGTGAGCAGGGTGAGGAAGAAGGAAGGTCGGAAGCAGGAAGAAGGAAGAACCCCCACCCCCTAAAGTGCGTGTGGGGGTATATGTGTATAGATTATACCTCGCTATTTTTTCAGAAATACAATATGACAGAAATGTCATACAAAAATAACAAAAGAGCGTCAGAATTTTTTTTGGGTAAAAAACAGTATGACAGAAATGTCATATTTGTGCTTGAAAACTGGAGAAAAAAGAGTAGTATAATATGACAAATGTGTCATATTACCTTTTTAGAACTTAATTTTAGTAGGATGTATTATTCAACGAAGTGAGATTTCCTAGAGAGTATAGGGAAAGACAGGAGGGATGTCAGATTAGTGGACAGGATGATTAGACGTTGAGAGGTGTTGCATAATGAGAGGGGGTATAGTTTAACCAAGGATGCGTATAAGGAGGCGTATGATGGAGAGTTAGAAAGGTTCAAGAAAGAGAAGGCTGAACTAGTTAAGAGGATTAATGAGTTAGAGAATGGTAGTAGTGATGATGGCATGATGGCTGCTTATGAGAGAGCTATAAAAAGGCTGAACGAGAAGGATGGTTTAATTTACAGTCTCATAATGGATTTATACAAATGGGAGAACCCTAGGGGTGATGTAGATGAGGGGGATTACATTAGTTCGGTTTATGAGAAGAAGGGGTACGACCCACATGATGAGAATTATTTATAGTTTTATAATTTAATCTAAAATAATGAAATTACCAAAATGAGTGGTTAAATGAGTCAAAGACAATTTTGATGTTAATGCTTTAGAGTTAAAGACTAAGCAGCAGGAAGAGAAAATTAAAAAGCTGAATAGGGAGATTGTTCTGCTTAAATGGAAGGCATTACCAGAGGATGAGAGGAAATGAGCGTTAGATGCTTTCTTTGTGCTTACTGGTAAAGTATTTGATGGGCAAATGGAGTTCGTGGAAAAGTATATTGAACAGCAGGAGATGTGGGATGCTATAAACTCTATAACATCTAGTAAGGAAGAATTGCCATTCTAGAATGTAGACCATCTACATTTTGGGCTTGCAAAATTAAAAAAATTTATTAAATAGAAAATAGCTTGTAAAGAAATTAATCAGAGAAAAGAGAAATCTGATTAATAATAAACTCTCTATTATTTTTATAGAGGGTTTTTCTTTTTAATGGTAAAGACAGAGGCTTCGATTAAGTTATATTGGGAGAAGAAAAAGGAGTTAATGAGAAAGAAAGCTGATTTTAAATACGCCAATTTAATCAATAGGAGGAGGAAGGTAGTGGACAGGAAGTTTGAGTATGAGATTGAGAAGTATGAGAGGAAGAAGCAGGCGTATATTAAGAAGAAGGAAGAGGAGTATAGGAGGAAGTGTCTTAATGCTATTAGAGAGTTAAAGAACAAGCCCAAGAGGGTATATAAATCTGAATGACCTAAAATAGTACCATTACAGTTTGCGTTAGAGTTAGCACAGGAGATTGCTAGATTACGTGACACAGATGAGAATGGGAGAGGAAGGTGTATTAGTTGTAATAGGTTATTTGAGTGGGAGTGATTAGCTGGGTGACATAGGTATAGTAGGAAGTTTACTACAATCTGTCTAGAGCCAGAGAATTTGAATGCACAGTGTCATAACTGTAATTGGATTACATGACCTAAGGGGAATCCTGTAGAGAAGTTAATGGTTAATGAGGAGTATGACAGGAACATTATAAAGAAGTATTGAGAGTGAGCTATACAGAAGTTAAAGGACTGATTAGTCAAGTTCACTAGCATGAGGAAGTGAGCTAAGTGAAGGGATTATGATTTAAAGAAGGTCATGCCTAGATTAATCAAGCAGGATGAGGAGTTACGAAAGAGTAAGAGTGAAGTTTTCTTAGCCAATCATAAGCCAAAGAGGAATTGGAGACATATACGAGAGGAATATGACAAGAGACATTAGTCTTTTATTTTTCTTATATAGAGAGAATGAACTACATTAACATGTATGGCAGCATGTCACACGCTTGGAGGAGACACAAGCAGAAGATGCAAGAGCAGAGGAAGCCATGGGTAGCTTACCAGACTTTTAGGCACAGGATTCTTCATTTAGGTTGGACTATGGAGAAAGCCATTAATACGCCTGCGAATGTGAAGAAAAGGGACAGGGACAGGAGGATGAAGGTTAAGCTACATATAATATTATATAGGGTAAAAAAATTCTTTAGATGATTATTCAACTAGATGAAGTGAGAAGAGGTAACAAAGGTAACAGACCTAGCTAAAGTAAAGAGCGTGGATGAGATGTTACCAAAGCCATGAAAAAATCAGACTTTTAAGAAGACTCCTACTATATGAGAAGACGAGTATAGGATTATAGAGGAGTGTTTAATGATGGACTGTACTGTAGAGGAAGCGGTTACTACAGCATGAATTAGTTATAATTCATTTATTAATCATAAGAACAAGAACCCAGATTTTGCGTTAAGGGTAGAGAGAGCGAAACAGTTTCCTAAGATGATTGCTAGAGCAGCGGTACAGAGACGTATAAGACAGTGAGACGCCAAGACAGCGTTAGAGTTTTTAAAGTTAAGAGACAAGAAGAGGTACACTGCCGACCCTAGTATTAGTGAAGAGTGAAAAGTTGAGTGAGCTTCCAAAGTACAATTTATTTCCATTCCTAGCAATGAATGAGCAGACCAGTCAAACAATGACTCTCAGACACCTACAAACGCAAGCTCTGCCTCAGTTACATCTGCGAGTTTCTCAGAACCACTGACTCCACGAGAGAATGAGGACGAAGCATTAAGGAGATTAGCCTCTTAGAGTTCCAGCAATGGATTGGGAAGGGGATTCCTAGAGAGGAAGACGAGGATTATAATAAACCGTTCTCAACTAATGAGAACACCCTAGATTCAAGAAGAAAGAGAAAAAGAAAGAAGCAGGAGTATGAGAATTTATTAAGAGAAATGAGAGCGAAAGCTAAGAAATAATTATTTTAGATTTGCACCCCCATATACTATAATGGCGAACGTAGAGATTAAACTAACTGAGAACCAGCAGAAAGCGTTTGATGTATTGTTAGACGACATTCATACAGCGATTGGTTATGGTGGTTGAGCATGAGGTGGTAAGACATTCCTATGAATCGTATGGTTATGGAGAATGTGTAACGAATACCCATGAGTTAGGTACGCTCTAGTTCGTGACACCATTAAGAATATTAAGCAGACATCTGTTATTTCATTGGAGAAGTTCTACCAAATATATGACATACCAGATGACATGCGTGGTAAACTTAATAACGTCTCAAACATAATAACCTTTCCTAATGGTAGTCAAATACTGTTAAGGGAATGATGTTATTTGCCAGCAGACCCATTATACAACAGGTTTTGAAGTCTAGAGTTAACGTGAGCTTTCGTAGAAGAGTCAGCAGAGTGTCCTTTAGAGTGAATCGAGATTCTACAGACCAGAGTTTGAAGGTTTAAGAATGAGGAGTATGGAATCTTGGGGAAGGTGTTGGAGACATTCAACCCTAATCCATGACATGTTTACGAGAGGTACTACAAAGGGAAACACAAGGACTGAAAGCAATCAATATTCATTCCATCACTAGTTTACTCTAATAACTTTATAGACAAGGGTTATATAGCTAACTTAGAGAGAGCGAGTGAGAGGACTAAGCAGAGGTTGTTGTATGGTAAGTGGGACTTTGATGACAATAACTGGTTATTATTCAAGCAATGAGATTTAGACAAGTTAGCTACTAATGAATCTCATGGCGACCAATACTTTCTAATCTGCGATGTTGCTAGATTTGGAAAGGACACTACTAGAATAAGTTTATGGAGAGGTAATACATGGGTAAGAGTATGGACTTATGCCAAAAGTAGTGTGGAGGAGGTGAAGACATCTATAAAGCTGATTCAGAACCAATATGAGATTGAAGCAAGGAACATAATTATAGATGCCGATTGAGTAGGATGAGGTGTAGTAGACTGAATCCCCTACTCTACAGGGTTTGTGAACAATTCTAAGCCAGTAGAGACTGGGGCTAAGCAGAACTATGCTAACTTAAAGAGCCAATGTGCGTTCCTACTCCAAGAGAAGATTCAGAAAGGGGAAATTGCTGTTAAATGGGAACATTTAGATGCTGGTAGAGACTGGGAAATCCTAAACCAAGAAATGATGAACTGTTATATAGATGAGAAGAGTATAGATGGTAAGACTAGAATAGAATCTAAGGACAAGATGAAAGCTCGTATAGGAAGGAGTCCAGACTTATTAGACACCATGATTATGAGAATGTACCCATACTTAAAATACTTTGATGATGAAATCAGTAGTTATTTAACTTCAATAGCAAGGTAATGGTTAAACTAACAGACGAGCTAAGACAGAAAATAATGTGAGAGTATAGGCACGGTTATGAAGCTAACCGTTCAAAAAACTCTCTTTTTATGTCTCAGAAAGACATATACTCAACTAAAAGGAATGATGAGTTATTAAGAAGCCAGATTTTCTGGAGTTGTGCAAGGACTATGCAAGCCACTTGTATTATTAATGAACCAGATGTGAGCTGGGAGGATGAGAATGTCCTATACCAAATGGAAGCTAGGAATTTCACAGACATGTTCAAGACAGACTATGTAAATGAGCATTGGGATTTCGACCGCTACATGTGATTAGAGGACATAGCCAAATACTGAAAAGCCGTTTTTCTTTTTAGTGGGTATGACAAGAAGAAGAATGTGCCAATCGTTCAGAGAATAGACCCAAGGTTTATATACCCTTATAACGATGGTTCACTCTTAGTAAAGGACTACCCTTTCTTCTGATTTGACAGAGTTATTACATATAAACAATTAGAGGCATTACCAGTTAGTGCTAATGCAGATTTCAAGGAGATGATTATGCATAACTATGATGTTTATTTGAACGGATTAGAGACAGAGGATGCATTCTTAAGGAACATCTGCACATGCTATAATTCAACTACATGACATTACACAATCCACTACCACTATACTTATATATATGATGAGGAGAAAGGAGAGAACAAGTTATACTTAGTATTAATGCTATGCGACCAAATCTTAGACATCTATGATGTGCCA
>JAEIGA010001744.1_pt1 | contig 34420 bp, 54 predicted proteins | sample 9270691 | NCBI WGS metagenome assembly JAEIGA01 (sample SAMN17057246, study PRJNA624740) | gut metagenome | biome: biome; isolation source: fecal sample | host: Bos grunniens | place: China: Xizang | collected 2019
CGTAGGTGTTCTCGTACTCATCCGCAAAGGCACCTTGCGCCGCCTCTCCGCGCATTTCGTACCACTTGGAGGTAAGGTTCAGCGGCTGGATGGTTATGGCCTTAGAGCGGTCAATACGGACCGACAAATCAATGGTATCACCGCCGAAGAAATCCTGCCGGGGAAGGATGGTTACCTTCTCCGCGGCGGGATCGTAGGTAAACACAAGGCCGTGCATCTTCGCCCAGGCGATAAGGTACTCCGCCGGGGTATGGGAACTCTCCAGGAGTTTGTACGGGTCCACCAATGCGCCGGAGCGGGGGCCGCTCGGCGTGGAGTAGGTCCCTTCCTCGGAATCGGAATAGAGGTCATTGTAGTAGTACTCCTGCATCTGGCCGATATCCGTAAGGAAGCCCAGGCCAAACGAGGCGGAATCGTTGATGCTCTCCACATCGCCCGCCACCACATTGCGGAGGCGGTAGAGGCGATAGTAGATTTTGTACTCGGTAGGCACCAGGGAGGACACCTCGTAGGTCAATCCCTGGGTATGGCGGTAGGACCGCGTCCCGGTCTTGGTTACGCCCACGGCCACGGGGTTGTCAATCTGGGCCTCCACCCAGGGAGTGAAGCCCACGGCCTCGGCCAGCGATGCGCCCGCCTTGTCCGTCCAGTCGCACATCACCTTCACATCGCTGCCGCCAATCATAACGCCGTTATTCTCCGCCACCAGTTGCAGGAAGATAAGGGTGCGGTAACGATAGCCGCCGCTGTCCCTGGTGGTGTAAGGGTCGTAGTCCGGGTCTGCCGGGGGAGTGGTGAACTGCACGCGGGCCGTGATTTTCGCATTGACTTGCGCCCCGGCGGGCAGGGTTCCGCCCACGCTGAAACGCGCAACATAAGTCATATCCAGTTGCTCCTGGATGTAGTCAATAGCCAGGTCCCCGGACTGCTGCCGGAACGATCCCAGGGACGGGATGCTGGGAAGGGTTTTCCAGTAGTCGCAGTACAGCGCCTTCGGGACGGCGGAGTAGTCCAGGGCGATGCCCTCACGCCAGGCGGAGGCCTCCACGGCCTCCAGGAACGCACGCCACGAAAGGACGGGCCGCTGGAGGTAACTCCGTAGGTCCTTCGCGGCCCACTCGTCCCGCTCCCCGGCCAGGTTCATAAGCGCCGCCCCGCTGCGGTCCTTATAGGTTTCCCCGCCGTCTATCACATTGTACGGAAGGCCCACCGCCTGGGGGTCAATGATGGCCTTGTCCGCGGCGAAGTCGCTGGAGGGTGCGCCGTTGTAGGCCGGGGCAAAGTTGATGATATCCCATTGCTGCTGGATGCTGCTCCATTGGCTATGCGCTTCAAGACGGGACCAGGCCGCCTTCACATTTACGGCGTTGATGGCGAACTCCGTGAGGTCCACGGGGTACTCCAGGTCCGCAAGGGTCAGCTTGTCACCTTTCCAGTTGTACGAAAGGGCATAGAAGAACTCGCCCAGGCCGCCGAAAAGGGACACCTTGTAGCCCTTCACCAGCGCCCCGTCCCGCTCCACGCTGTCCAGCCGCAGGTAGCCTTTTTCCAGGATGCCGCCCTTCTCGTCATAGATGCGGAAGGGGGTCTTGCGTCCGGGGTGGAACCCGCTGGCGGTCCGGCGATCCACCCGCCCCGCGTGGCCGAAGATAGCCGCGTTCGCAGGGGTGCCGGGAAGGGTCACCTGCTTGGAGAACGAGTTCTTGACGGCGGTAGGCTTCTCCAGGTCCGTGAAGGCGTAGTTATACAGCACCAGGCCCTGGTCGTCCAGGTCCGCCCGGCGCGTGCCGATATAGAGTTCAATCTTGCGCCTCATACCCTTACCTCCTTATCCGTTCCTGGGCCAGTTCCGCGTCAATGCGGTAGGCGTACATCTTGCCACGGCCTTCCTTGTACTCGGTGGTGCTGCCCGTGAGGACTGCGGCGAAAATCTCGCCCGTCTGGAGGTCGTGAACGAACGGGTCCACGGAGTTGAGAAGGTGGTGCATCCGCTCGCTCTGCTCCAGGGTGAGCCAGCCCGTGTGCAGTTGCAGGGTGCGGCGCAGCTCGTTCACGAAGTTGGACTTGCCGCGGTTCCGGCTGGCGCGGTTATCGTACACCTGCTCCCTGGTGTGACGGGTGACGGCATCGGCCTTCTGGTGCTTGCCCTCAATCGGAAGGGCATCCCATCCGCCGTACGCATTGCGGTAGTAAACCACATAACGGGGGCACGCCTGGGAACGGACCCAGCGCTGGCCGCCAATCTCCACCTCCACCGCGCCGGGGTAGTCCAGCAGGTTAAGGGCATAGGCCCCGCCGTACAGCAGCGAGGACTTGGCAAAGTCATCGTTGAAGTCCCCGTGCAGGAAGTCGTCCTTGCGGTCATACCCGGAAAGGGTGACACTCTCCTGCGTCCCGTCCAGGTTGGTGATGGTCGCCACGGGTGCGGCCCCGGTCGTGGAGTAGAGCAGGAGCTGGCCCCAGGCGAAGGTGCGCACCACCGGGAACGAAAGGCCGTCACGGGAAAGGAGGAACTGGTTGTCGTAGGACCAGTCGTTATAAAAGGTCACGGTGTCCACCACATTGCCGCCGCCGTCCCGGACCTGGAAGATACTGCTGAATAGGTCATCGCCGAAAAGGTCATTACGCAGGTACTCGGCGCAGATGTCATTGATGCGCACCAGGACCTCGCCGCTGTTGGTCTTGGGGTACGCCTTGCCGGAGAAGATGGTGGTGTTTCCTCCCGTCAGTTTCACGATGGAGAACTCCTTCCCGGTTTGGAGGTAGCCCGCCCCCAGGGACACGATGTAGTCTTTCCAAATAGGTTCCATTTACAAGATTGCTTTCTTGTAAATATCAAAACCCCGCCCTTCGTAAGTGAAAGGCGGGGACAGCGTAGAAAGTAAACACGGGTGCGCCATCACGGCGTTATCTTCTCAATGTATTCTATCGTGTCGCGCTCCAGGGCTTCCAGGATGCGTTCCTCGTACATCGGCAGGACCGCGTTCTTGGTATCGCGGAGGTCGTGGGTTCCCTCCGTCCCGTCCTCGGCGATCTTGCGCCGTATGAGGAAGGAAAGCTGCTCCGGGGTGGGGGGCTTCGTGCCGCCGCGGGGAACCACGGGCTTTATGAATATCCATCGGTCTATCGCATCCTTCGGCGGCCAATGCGGCTTGGTATCTTCCTCCACGAACTTCCAATAATCGGCCAGGTTGAGAACCACGGCGTAGGTGGTCCCCTTTACCTCAATCTCGGTGTGGATGCTGCGCAGGAGGTCGCCGGAGGCCACGCGGTCGTGCTGCTCCAGGTGTTCCTTGTAGTTCGTTTCTATGTCATTTGCCAGGTCCTGCAATACGCGCAGGAGGTTACTCGGCTGAAATAGTTCGTTTGCCATCGTGAAATATTGTAAGATTTCGTGAAATACTTTACAATTTGCGGGGTATATGTAAAGGGGCTTGCAATATCAATGCGTCCGCTTCCACCTTTCCAGGGCCTGGCGCTCGGCCTCGTCCTTGTCCTTGCGGTACGCCAGCACATTGAGGAATTCCACCGCGGGCTTCTCCCACACAGCGTCCCAACTGCACCGCATCGTTTCGCTCGCCCGGTCTACATTGGCAATCCAACCCCAACGCGCCGCAAAGCCGCCTCCGCCTCCGCTATCTTCCTCTCCAGAACCTTCCGCTTCTTCGGGTCCTTCGCCATCCTCCGGGCCAAATCCAAAGAGGTGAGGGAATCCGCTATTGATGCGCTGAATCGTGCGAAAAAAAAAGCGGATAGCGACACGGCCTCCGGCCACGGCATCGCCAGCAGGTCCCGCTGCACATCCGCGGGATCGTACCCGTTGTTGTAGGTCTTGCCGTCCGGCACCAGGAAGCACGAAAGAATCTCCGGGAGTGTCTGCGGAAAGCCCTTGCTGAAGGTCTGGAAATCCACATACTGCGCGGTGGTTATCTTCGTGAAGTCCCGCGTCAGTTGGTAGGTGTTCTCTCCCAGGCGTATCTCCTTCGTGTCCGGGTCCAGTTGCCGGGGCGGGAGCGGTTCGCGCAGGAAGGCCGTTTGCGCGGCCAATGCGCCGTATTCTCCCATCGGGAGGGCCAGCACCTCGTCCTCGGTCTTGCCGTCCAGTATGGCGATGATACGGACCTGCTTGTCCACTTCCTCCAGGGTGTCGTCCTGGAGTACGGCATTGATTTTCATATAGCGCCCCAGGTCCAGGGCCTCGTAACTCGTTACCATTTCGCTTGTCGTGAATATCCTAAGTTATAACTGCCACCCAACCCGGCCAGGTCGCTGAACATCGCGTACCGCACCGCGTCCCAGGCGTGGTTCCAGTTGTCTATCGGCTCGTTGAGCAGGTTTCCGTCCCGGTCCTTCGCCCAGGTGTAGTTCCGGCCCTCCTTGATTAGATTGACGGACCGCTTCGTGATGTAGAACCGCCAGCCCTGCATCCATTGAATCTGGGCGGTGAGGCGTTTCTTCTCATCCACGCCCTTGATGCACGGGCGGAGGTTAAGGGTCGTGTCCCGCCCTATCTCGGCAATGCTTTTCGGCTCGGCGCAGTCCGCGTATATCGGCACGCTGCGCTTGATGCCCTCCCCTTTGAGGGTGTCGGTGATATCCCGGTTGAGCATCCCCGTTCGGTAGCAGCGCTCATCCAGGTACGCCACCTTGCGCCCGGTGTCCGCCAGCACCCGCACGATGGCCGTGGGGTCGTGCGTGAAGCCGAAGTCCATTCCCCAGGTTTCGTGCAGCCCGCCCGGCTCCGGCATTTCATCCACCAACTCAAACGAGTAGATAAGGCCCTCCAGGGAACCGAACTCACCCAGGCCGTAGACCTTCCACCAGTTGCTGTCCCCCTGGTTCGCCTCAATCTCGCGGACCTGCTCCGGCGTGAGGTGGGAGTTATCCTTGTAGGTGGAGTGAATCGTGATGCAGTCCTCCCGGCACTCTATCTGCTCGTTCCCCCAGAAGGTCGCCGTGGGGTTGTAGTCCATAAGGACCAGGCCGCGGGTGCGGATAAACAACTGGCGGGCGATCTCGTAGGGTATGTTTTGAATCTCATTGAGGAAAAGGCGGTCACGGGCCGGGCCGTGGACCTTGCTGGGTGTATCGGCGGAAAAGAACTCAATCGCGGCCCCGTTGTGCGGGAAGCGGTAGATGCTCTCCGACTTATTCCAGCATCGTTCATCGTAGAACTCGCCCAGGGCCACGGGGAAGTCACGGATGGCGCCGCGCTTGAGGTGCGGGAAGGTTTCCGATACCACGGAGGTAAGGGTGGGCGTGCTGTCCTGGGCGGCCAGTTCAAAGATGGCCTGGAGGTTGGCGAAGGTCTTGCCGGAACGGGTGCCGCCGCAGGAGGACACATAGCGGCCCGTGCGGCAGATGGCATCCATTGTCTTGTAGTAGACTGGCGTGTAAATCATTTCCCCCATTTCTTGCTGGCTTCAATCGCTTGCTGGCTCACCACGATCACCTGCGGCCCGTTGGTTTCAATGTTCAGTTTATCCTCACCCATTATGGAAGCCAGGAATTTAAGGTCCAGGAAGGAGAGTTTCCCGTTGGCGTGGTTGGCCATAGCCTTCCGTACAAGGATTTCCAACTTCGTAAGCCCGTTTCCTCCATCTTCCTGCAGGGCCTCAATCATCGCCTCGCGGAGCGTCTTGTTCCGTTTCCGGGCCTCCACGGAACGGGCCTGGTAGTCCACCGCAACGCCACCGCTAATCTGGGTGGCTTTATTGCCTCCTTCGCCTTTTACAAATTGACCTTTTGCGTTCCGTGTCATAGTTTGCCATTAAAGCCCATTTCCTTTTGATTTGGGCGAGTTTCTCTATTGGTTGGTATCTTCCTTTGCCTTGAAGGTTTTGCGGTCAATCTTGACCCAATCTTCGTTCTTTGGATATGGCTTGCGTAAGGGTTCTACTTGCTTTCTCATTTTCTTATCCATAGGCATAAGGTATTTTCTTTTCCCGTTGGTGTGAAATTCCTCTGCTTTAGCGTCCAGGAAACGGCGCACCATTTCCAGCGTTTGAGGACAAGGCACCAGTTTCCCGTCTATCATTACTTTATGTGAATAGACACTTTTTTTGTGTGTCTTTTTCCCGTGGATAATGAAGGCAGAAACCGCACCCGTGTTTTCTTGGCCCGTGTATATCCAGTTCGTGGCTTGGTATATCGTTCCGAGGTGGGACTGGTCGCAATCTGCATACGAAACAACTAATCGGCATTGGGGAACGTCCTGGTGTAATTGTTTCAGCGACATAGCCACGGCCTGGCTTGTGTGTCCTTGTTTCCCGTTTAATGCAACCCTTACAAGTTCTAATACCCCCCCCATTGGGAGGTTATATTGCGTTCCAATGCTTTTGTTTGCACCTAAAGCATACAAGATAACACCACACCACTCCCCTTCATCATTATACACATTATAGCCAATCGGGTTTACCGGGACTGATTTTGCATAATGGAAATTGAGGCAAGCGTACCTAATCGCTTTGAGTGTGGCCTTTGTTAATCTCATAAAGCACCGCCAGTTTCACTCATTGTACAGCCGTAATCTTGTTCCAGCACGTCTTTATATGCAGTAACAAAAGCCGTCATTTTGTCTGCGTCAGGGAACGTGATTTTAAGGACAAACGGCTTTACATTTTCTTCGGCGTCCAGGTCGGTCGGGATTTCATCTTCTCCCTTTGTTTCCCACGCGGGCACACCCCAATCTCCGAGCGGTAAATCATCCCACTCATTGGCAAGGGCATCCATATCCCAGGCACCGAAGGAACCGTTATCCTTGATAACGATTTCCTTCATCTTCTCCACGGGCGTATTCTCCGGGAACACGATGGCGGGGACCTCCTTTGCCTTGTTCTGCTTGCTGGCCTCATAGCGGAGGTTGCCGCCGAGGATGATGTACTTGCCCTCGTGGGGTACGGCAATCACGGGCCGGGCCTCAAAGAGTTCTGGTGTTTCTTTGAGTGAGCGGGCGAGTTGGTCCACATCGGACTTGGTCCATTGTCTGGGGTTGATAGGTAGGCCGGGGATTTGTCCCGTGTTGGGTTCCAGGTCGGCCAGTTTGAGTTTTACGATTTCCATATCATTTGAAAGTTAAATTACAGCAGTCGTCCGGGTTGGCGTTCTTGCGGGTGCGCCAGTATTCCCAATGCTCCGGCACATCCTCGCAGACGGACACCTGCGGGAACCCGGTTATCCCGTCCAGGAGTTCGCGCTTGCGGGCCAGGGGGAGGTGCTTGTATCCGCCGTGGAATTGCGTGTACTCAGCGGTGCTTACTCCCAGGTCCCGGAGCCATCTTTCTATCCAGGTATTGACGCGCAGGAACTCCACCAGTATCTTGTCGCATTGAATCGCGTTGATCCTGGCAAGGTCCACGAAGGACGGGATGAACGGGGACAAGCGGACGGAGGTATCAAAGTCAGCGGCGGCCAGGGTTTCCACGGCGCGGATGCGGTCCTCCGGGAGTGATGCGCCCGGCTCCACGCGGCGGGATATCTCCGCGTTCGTGCTGGTGATGCTTACCTGGATATGAGCGAGGGACTGGTCCATCGCCTCCAGGTATTGGGGCTGGGCGATAAGTGCGCCCTTTGTGACTATGAGGTAATGAACGCGGCGGCGGTTGAGCAGGTCCAGGGTGCGGAGGGTGTTCTTGCGGGCGGCCTCCATCGGCTGGAAGCAGTCGGTCATCCCTCCCAGGCGGACCACCTGGCCGGGGCGCAGTTTGTTCTTCACGACTTTGAAGATATCGCGGTAAGCGGCGGCGGACGGGAACTGCGGGTTCCATAGTCCGCGGAAGGCCAGCAGGGACCGGGCGTAGCAGTAGCCGCGGTTATGCTGGCACCCGCATCCGTAGGTGTCAAGGCGTGTCGGGTAGTGGCATCGTTCGGCCTCGTTCCCGGTCACTTCGTGGAAGAAATTATCAAACCGCTGCGGCATACCTATTTCTTGCCCTTTTTCTTACCGTTTGCTGGCTTTTTGTCCTTCTCCGGCTCATTGCCCGGCTTAGGTGCTTCCGCGTCATTTGCGGGCGTTTCTGCGGGCTTTGCTGCGGCATCCGCAGCCTTCTTGTTCTCCAGGTAGATAACGCCGAGGTCGCGGACCAGGTTCAGCATACAATCCGGGCAGCCGGGGCGGAAGCCCACATAGTCGCGGCCCGTGACGGCCTTCCAGGTTTCCAGCATCTGGCGGATGTTCTCCTGGCCGGGGTAGGAACACCAGGCGGCGGTGACGGCCTGGGTGAAGTAGCGCTCACACGGGGCGAGGGTCTGCATCTGCTCCGCGGTGAGGGTCGGTTGCTTGTAGTTACTCATTTGCTTATCTCGTTTACGAATTGGTTGTACAAGGCGATGGTGTCCGGGTACTGGTTCGGCAGTTCAAAGGCTTTTCCCATCTGCTCCAGCATATAGTGGATCGTGGAGTGGTTGCGGCCCAGGTAACGGCCGATCTCGCATTGACTGAATCCTTCCTGGTTAGCGATAAGTGCGAACACATAGCGGGCGTTCACCACGGCGGCGGGCTTGCGGTTGGTGCGTACATCCTGGCCGGAGCAGCGCTGCATCGCGGCGGCGAGCTGGTCCAGGCGCTGTTCCCGTGTATCGTACCCGGCGGCGATGGAGGTGCGCAGGGCTTCCACCAGGGCCACGCGGTCGGCGAGGTCCAGGGCGAGTGCGCGGCGGCGCAGTTGTGGTGTCAGTCGTTCAGCCATTGTTGCATCTTGCGAAGGAGGAAAAGGACCCCTTCTCTTGTAAATATCAAAAGTTCGTAAAGTGTAAGTGAAAAAAACGAGAGGGCGGCGGAGTAGGCTACCAGGGGGAGCGTAAAATTTTTACGGAAGATGCACCAGAGTAGGCAGCACCACCACACGGAGCAGAGGGAGCAGGTGAGAGGCCGTAACTTTTTTACGGGCGGGAGGCCGTGGCGGGCGGTGAACCTGGAGGCCAGGGCGAGGATGGTGTCCTTGAAGCCGGAGAGGTCCACGATGTAGACCACGATGGCGGCCAGGAGCAGGAGTTCAATGTAGATGCTCATATTGTTCAATCATATCTTTCATAAATTGGCGCGGCCCTTCTACTGGCCCATACGCGGCGGAGTACTTGACGGCGGCCTCCATACAAAAGTTCTCCAATGCGTACCTGGCCCCGTCTGGGTTTTCGTCAATCAGTTTCTTTAATTTCGGGTCAAGGTTGATATTCATATCAGTTCCGGGTGGTCTTTCAGTCGTTCGTATTCTTTGCGTATGGTGTCTTTGATGCGCCGTATCTGCTGGGCTGCGGTGGTGTGTGATATCCCCAGGCGCTTGCCGAGTTTGCGGTAGGAGGGTTCATCCACATAGAGCAGGATTAGGATGCGGTCTACATCGGTGAGGACATTATCCAGGATGTACTTCACTATTGCGACCCGCTGGGGTTCTCGGTTGAAGATGGACGGGTCCCAGCGGAAGTCCTCGCGGATGGTCTTGTAGTCGTGGATGGTTTCCTTTTCGTTCATAGTTCGGTCTGCATATCGTCCCGCGTTTCCAGGGCTTTGAGGGTGCTGTTCACCCATATATCCACGGACTGCGCGGAGAACTTGCGTATCTGGCGGTGGAAGGCGGAGTTGGAGGTCTTGTACTGGTTGGTAAGGACGCGGGCGATGAAGAAGCGGAGTGCCCCGCACTCGTAGAGGTCCACGACCTTGTCCTCGTCATATTCCAGGAGTATGAGGTACACGAGCTGGCAGAGGTCCTGGAGGTCCGGGGTGAGGACGGGGGACTTGGCGACGAAGCGGGCGATGCGTTCCACCACCTCGTCCCGTGCCAGGTCTGCCACTATCTCGTGCCGTGTCATCGGTTCCTGCTGAATAGTGAGCGGATGCCGTCCACCAGGGCGGCGACCAGCACCGCGGCGATGGTGAGGGCCACGGCGGCGAAGAAAACCAGGGCCACGACAAACACGATTGCTTCTACTACCTTCATCGTTCAGTCCTATTTTCGTCCATACACCAGGAGGGCGGCATCCCGCGAGTGTTCCGAGGTCTTGCCCTTCCAGCCGATAACCTGCTCCCAGAACTTGGCATCCCATTTGGTTGTCCCCGCCTGGGGCTTGCGCATTTCGTAGAGGATGCCCTTGTCTTGCAGGAATTCCTCCCATATCTTCGCATCGCGCTTGGCGGCCCCGGCTCCCATCAGTCGGCCCCGGTACTCGGAATTGTTGCGCTCCGGGCGGAACCACTTGCGCTGGCGCGGGTCCTCCACTACGACCAGGAGGCGGGTCAGCCGCGGGGCCATATCGCAGGCGTATTTCCAGCGGCTAACTTCCTCCAGGGCGCGGTGCAGGGGAAGGGTGGCGATTTGCAGGAACTCCTGCGCCTCGCTGTCCCACACGGCCAAACCCGTGTGGGTTCCTCCATCGATCCCGATATAGACTGCCATTACTCGTTCTCGGATTTGGAGAAGGTCATCCCGTAGAGTTCACTCATAACGAGGTCTACGGCTTCAATGGCGGCGAGGACGGCGGGCTTGAAGTCCGGCCTTCCGTTCCCGTCAATCCGGGTCCCGTGGGAGGACTGGATGGCATTGGCGAGAATCATTTCTGCCAGGGAGTTGCGCTTCTGGATGGCAGCACGCTTGGCTTGCTGTTCCACTTCCTCCTGGGTGGGCTTGGCGCCGATGGCGCGTACGATGTTTGGTTTCTTGTTCATAGGCTTAAAATTGCTTTAATGGGTTCTTGGTACCCAGGCGGGCGGTCAAGCCCTGGGGGATGGTCCCGATATTAACACGATACTATTAGAATCAATATTATTCAAAATACAACTTGATACTTTTATGGGGCGGGTCCTTCCTACCTGGGTAGTGGTGTTGAGATTATAAAGCCGGGTTGGTTACCGGGCCGCGTCCTTTTCGCGGCGGTTAAGGGGTTAAACGATTACTGCCCGGCGTTCCATACGGGCATCTGGGGTGATAGGGTTCCGTCATACTTCACTACGGGCGTAGGGCCGAAGTAGTACCATTTTCCGTTCTCCACCTTCACGCCCTGGGTGCCGGAGGTCACCAGTTGGTAGGTGGCTTGCTCCTGCTCCGCGGGGTTGGTCGGGAAAACATAGATGGTATAAGCATCGCCCCAGGTCCAGGAGGATGTACACTTGACATAGAGAACGCCGTAGCCATCATTATCCACGAAGGGAACATCCACGGGGGAGGCGTTCTTGTTAAGGTGCATATACTTCTGCGCCTGGGCGTAGTCAATCACCAGGGCGAAGCAGTCGTAGGATGCCGCAACGGAGTAGTTAGTGATGCCCTCGGTGATCGTGACGGACTGCTGCACGGAGTAAGGGGGCGTATTGTAGCCGCGTCCCCGGTAGACCTCGCAGGTGTAGGACGGATTGTAGGACCCGGTGACATTATAGGTCCCGGCAGGGAGTTCCACCTCCTGGCCCGTAGTCACATCGTACTGGCGGGAAGCAACGGAGGTAGATTGAAGATGAAGGGTAATCGGTCCGCTGGGGGCGGTGGTGTTGAGGATTGCGGGGACTCCGGCCTTCGTGCCGATTTCACCAGAGCGCAGGTTCTGAACATCAAATACCACCTTGACGGGGGCCTCCGGGGCGGGCTGTTTTGCGCAAGCTGCCACCAGGCAGAGCAGCGCGAGTGTCATTAGTTTTTTCATTTCTTTGGTTTTTTATCGTTATCGGATAGCAGGACCACCTTCCCAGGCCTCTGAATAAGTTCCACTACTGCATCGTGGCCGTGGAAGCCAACCACGATGCCCGTAAAGTCCTGGTTAATGCTACGCCAGGAAACGCGGTCCCCTTCCTTCATCTTGCGTTAGATCAGAACGGCAGATCGTCCGCGGCTTCATCCTGGGAGGCGGGAGCAGCCGGGGCTGCGCCGGACTGGCCAAACTCGCGCGGCTGGAGGTCCGCAAGGTAGATTGTTTCGCGGGTGTCCTTGTTGTAGAAAGTGAGGGTGTGCGTTGCGCCGTACTGGTCCGGCTCCTTCTTTTCCAGGAGGTCCACCCAGATATACTGGCGTTTGTTTCCGTTCTTATCGGTGTCACGGATTACCTTTTCTTTGGGAATTCTGTTGAGCATTAAGCGCCCGGTCCATTTTGTTGCCATAATTATTTATCGTTTTTCTTTTCTTTTCTATTGGATTCTAATAGTGCAGGGGTGGCGGTTTTTTCCTTTCCCAAAGCCGGGACTTGGATTATCACCAGGGGCTCGCCCTCAATTCCGGTTATAATATCCGTCACATAGGCGTAATGATTACCCCCCCCCAATTTTTTCGGAAGCTGGGACTCTTACCCGCATTCCAACCTTTAAATCTTCGATTTTCATAACAATAGTGATTATTTGTTATCATTTTCGTTTTTCTCGGAAATTCCGAAAAGGAAGGCCAGCACAATAAGGGTTGCCAGCGAACCCAGGAACGCGCCCAGCGCGAAGGTTATAACACTTTCAGCCATCGCTATTCAAAAGTTTTATCCATTAGCCAATATTTCTTGTACCTGGCGCGATCCCCGCCGGGCTTTACCCAGGTATCGCAGAGGATGTAGGGAAGGCCCTTCCGCTCAATCTCGGCCCGGACCTGGGACATAAGGGTAGCGAAGGCGGTAGTGCCGATTTCCCCCGCGTTCTCAATGCTCATAGTCCTGCCAGCCAGGAGGGCGTTCAGCAGCCGTCCGCGTTTTTCTGCCCGGCGTGCGAGGTCCACATTGTCCTGCGCGTCAAAGGGTGCGTGTACGGGTTCCGGGAAAAGGTTCCCGACCGGGTGGTCCATAAGGGCCTGGGCCTTGCTTGCGTACTGGCCTATCTTGGCGCACTTGTTCAGCAGGGCGTTCCGTTTTCCGTCCGGGAGGAAGGCGGCCAGCTTGCGCAGTCCTGCCAGTTCCTCGGCGATTCGTTTTTCAATCTTTAGCGTGTTCATAGCAATAGGGTGTTAAAGGGTTATTTTGATTTGGTTATCTTGCAGTAATCGTTAGGTCCTTTCGTGCATACTCCCTGCACAAAGAAGGGGCATCGTAGGCAGAGGTTCGGTATCTTGCACATAGGGCTTTAGCAATAGGGTTCTAAATACTTTTTCATCTTCGCGGCCACGGCATCCATTGTTTGCTGGGATATCTCCGGCACATTCCGCTGGCGGTAGAGTTCGGCCATTGTTTGAGCAGCGAGGGCCAGCGCGAAAAGTTCCAGGGGTGTGAATTCTTTCTCCATAGGTTAATCCTCCGGGCGCACTATGCGCACCTCCGTAAAATGAGAATAGGAACTGTTAGGTTCCAGAACGATACCATCATTTTTCCAACCCTGGCGGTGCTTACGAAGCCACATAATAATTTGCTGGCGTTCTTCCACTCCCATAATTTTCTCTCCCTCGTATTTCGTGGCCTCCACATTGCGGGATTGTAGCATCAAAGCGATATCGGCATCCTGCTCAATTGCGCCGGAGTCCCGCAAGTCGTAGAGTTCCGGGGCGCGTTCTTCTTTGGCGCTTTCTCGGTTAAGCTGGCACAGCAGCACGATAGGGATGCGCAGCCGTTTAGCCAGCGTTTTGAGCCGTCCAGTTATCTTGCCGATAGCCTGGTAAAGCGGGACCTTGTTATCCAGCGCATCCTGGAAGCGTCCCAGGTAGTCAATGAAAGCAATATCACAAAGGCCCCTTTTGTTATTGATTGTAATTTGTGAAATAACATCAGAAAGGGTGTTTGCGCTGTCATTGATATAGGCAGGTAGCGGTTTCAGTTCCTGGATAGCCTGGTTAAATGCGTCCGGGTTCTCAATCTTGCCCGTATAAACCTCCCGCGGTTCCACAAGGTTCGTGGAGAAAATTATGCGGTTCACAAGATCCTCGCATATCATTTCCATAGAAAAGATTTGGGCGGGGTGTCCGGCCCTTGCAGCGCCCACGGCCATTTGCAGCATCGTGGCTGTCTTACCGATACCAGGACGGGCCGCAAGGATAACCAGGTTACCAGCCTCAAAACCTCCATACAAGATCGCATCCAGGGAGGTAAAGCCAGATGTAACACGGGTGCTACCCTTCGCCTCCGCGCGTTCTTTGATATGGGCTTCCACCTCGGTAAGCGCCTGGGATAGCCTACGGCTCCCGGTGGGTGCGTCCTCGCCCTGGATTGAGGTGTTCATTGTTTCCAGGGATGAATAAAGGTCAAGTTCCCCGCGGTTTAGATCGGATGCCTCTCGGATAAATTGAAGGGCGGAGGAATAAGCGACACGGCGCTTTGCAACATTACGCAGGAGTACGGCGTTATCAATACACACGGAGGGAGTAGATGGTTCAAGACTATCTTTTAAAACCTCCACATTATATTCTTTGGCGCAGCGCTGGAAAACGGCAATTTCGTTCACCTGCTGGTTATTGTTGTAGAGGTCCAGGATGATGCGCCAAATCTTTACGCGATCCTTATCCGTGAACATATCCTCTTTTACTATCTGGATAATATCCGGGAGGGTTTCGTAGTTCTTAACAGCATCAGCAAGGACGCGGCGTTCAATAGCGGTAGTTTCCGGGAAGGGAAGCTCAATAAGATGCAGGTATTCAGTTTTCATCGTTTTGCAATATCTTCAAGTGAAAGGGTTTTTATTTTAAGGTGGGCGGTGGTGTTGTTATCGTATTTCTCCCAGGTGCGTATTACTGCCTTCCAGTCCTTAACCTTTTGCCCGGACTTTAAGGTCCAGCCAACGCTTTCCATTTTGTCAAAGAAATACTGCGGGTCTATTCGGTTACCACGCTCGCGGCAATACTCTGCGATTTCCTGGACTCCGGGTGCTTTAAACACAATACTTTTATTATTATTTTTATTATCTTGTATATTATTATGTTTAAAATTTAAACCCTCCCCTTGTATAATTTCTGAATAGGGGGTGTATAATTTTTGTACACCTATCGTGTGTTCCGGGAGGACCGAATAGCAGACTTTTTCCTCGCCTTTAATTGGTGCAGTAAAGCGTTCAATCAATCCTTTCTGGATAAGTGAGTGCAGGGCCGTGTCAATCGTGATGCGGGATTTCACGCCACACATTTCTGCAAGCCGTCCGCGGGTGCCGTAGTAGCATCCGTTTCCCTCCTGGGAGAAGCCGTTCAAGACTGCAAACAGGGCCAGCTCCGTCCCCTGGAGTTGTAGATCACTCACCATTGATTGAGTGACGGTATAAAACCATTCTTTGCTCATTTTTAAAAAACAATCCCGCCTTGTTCCCCCAGGGCAGCACCCCTGGTGTACTAAAAGCGGGTTGTTAAGTTTCCGATATTTACGAGGTGGTGCTGCACCCCTTTCTTGTAAATATCATTTCCCGCGAAAGTGTAAATCTATTCCTTTGCCGCCCTCGGTTTAGTGAATCCCAGGGAAGGGGCCTCGGTGGTTTCCAGGAAGGCCAGCGCATCGGCCCCGGCTTCCTTCAGTTCCGTGGTGGTGGTTTTCAGAACCACATCCACATAGTCCGGCAAGCCGTTCATCCTCGCACCCACCTGGGCGAGTTCCAGGTACTTTGCATCCAGCGCGTCCTGGTTCACTTTGTTGGTGGTGCTGGTCTTACGGGAGAACCCGTAGAACTGGCCCTTGACCTTCTCCTGGCCGATGGCATCCAGCGCCTGGCCGATAAGGAATTTCACATAGTCCTCGTAGCCCTTCAAGTTCTTGACCTTACGGGCGGCGGCATCGGCTTCAGCCTTAAAGGTGGCGATCTCGTCCTGGACGGACTTCAGCCAGCGGCCCAGTTCATCCACGCCTTCCTCGGCCAGCAGGGCCTTCATTTCCTCCAGGGCATTATACTGCTCCAGGAGTTCCGGGGTCAGTTCCCCGCCGTTTTCCTCCACGGCGGCTTCCAGTTCGTACTTGGTGCGGTTTATGTTCGCAAGTGTTTCTTTGATGTTCATATCGGTAGTGTGTTAAGGGTTATGCGTTTTGAAATTTCGGCTCGTTAGGATCAATGCCGTGCTGGAGTTGGTATTTGAACACATCTTCCTCCAGGGCGGTCAGTTCCTCGGCGGTGGGGTGGTACTGGTCCTTATAGGCTTGCAGGGAATCCTTGCCGGATTTCGTGGGACGGCCCTCTGCAATCGCGGCCACCCATACGGCCCAGAGTGCGGGGTCCTGGGAAGGAACCTTCTTTGCCGTGGGCTTTTCCTCCCTGGGCGTGGTATTGGTCGCATCGGAATCCGGGGTGTTATCAATGCAGAGCAGTCCGTTCAAGGCGTACTTGCGGGCGTAGGAACTGGAGGCCCCGGTCACCTGGGACTGGTCCATCCCCTTCTTGTCTAATTCCTCACGGGCGTAGGCGGTGGTTGTGATGGCGCTGCCATCCTCCACGCAGGTAATGATGGCGGATGCCTTGATGTAGTAGCGGTCGCCGATAAGCAGCAGTTCATCGGTGCAGTTCAGCAGACAGCCGTGTTCCTTAAGGAAGGGCTTAACGGCCTCCAGAATCGCCTCGGCGGTTCGGTAGTTATACTTTCCGAACTCGTTCCGTTCGGTCTTTGGGGCGTGAATCTCGGCCTGGATAGCGGCCAGCTTCTCGTAAATCTTTGCCATAGTGTGATATAGTGTTAAGGGATTAAATTATTCCGTAGTATCTTTCCTCTGCCTGGAGTTCCCGGAGGTTCATTTCCTGGTCGTAGTAGGCCATTTCTTCCAGGTATTCTTCCTCGGTGTCAAAGTCCGCAGGGTTCGGGGCGGTGAATCTTCTAACCATTGCTGCGCCCTCCCTTCCGTTTGAGTGAGTTTCCCCAGCCAGCGGCCAGGATTGCAAGGGAGAAAAGCACGGCGGCAAGAACGGCCTGGCCTCCCTGGGCCAGCGGCTCGTTGTCGTTAAACTCCGCCACGAAGGCGAACCACAGCCCGGAGTAAGTCAGCAGGGCGGTGAGCAGGTATGCAAATATCTTTTTCATAGGTGTAAGGGATTGATTTTACGAAAGGCGGGTCACTTTGCAGCATCCAGCGCTGCGGTCAAGGGAAACGGAGTACTTGCGTCCGGGGTATGTGGACCCCAGGAGGCTGGCGCAGTTGCGGACTGAGTTGTAGCCGCGAACCTTCAGCGGGATCGTTACCACCTCCGCGGGCTTCATCTGCACCAGGGTTGCACGCATTGAAATCTTTGTTACCATAATTTTTATTATATTTGTTTGTAACTTTGTGCAAATATAAACAAATAATTTGGTTTTTCCAAACAATTTGTCGGAAATGTTGAAAATATTTTTGGGTGGTTGCGAAAATCCAAACTCTTAACACCATAGAACTATGACACAAGACGAGAAAAAAGACTACATTAAGCGCGTATATGCACTGGCATTGAACGCCGGAATCTGCCACACGATGAAGGACTTTGCCGCCCTGCTGGGTATCAATCGCTCCGGCCTTTCATCCGCTATCAACGGGAACGAGAAAGCACTTACCGATTCCCTGGTATCAAAGGTCCGTTCCTGGGCCATCATCAACGGCCTGGAAGGGGAGAAGCCACGGGAGCCGGAGAAACCCGCACGCCCGGACATCGTGATACCCGCCGCCACGATGGACCTCTATACCAGTATGGCGAAATCCATTGATCGCCTTACCCTCCTGGTGGAACGGCTCCAGCCCGGAGCCTCCGCACCCTCCTACATACCAGGGCAAAAAAACTTCCGGCCAGCTGAACATTAACCAAACAAGGGGCGCATCACTGCGTCCCTTGCCCGGAAAAACACTAACTAAATAACCATATAAACTAATCACACTTGACCAGAAATGAAGAAAACTCCTTCACTTGTAAATATCACACCGCCGGAAAATGTAAATATCACGCAGGAGGACCGCGAACGCGCCGCCAGGATTGAGGACAGCCCGGAGCTGATGCTGTACCTCGTGGATATGATCTTCGGCTTTGACTACTCCCGCGTCAAGTCGTGATAACCTACAAGCCCATAGTCATACCCGGAGGCCGCCGCCGTGACGGGACCTGGCCCGTGAAAATCCGCGTCACCTTCCGCGGGGTATCGCGCCGCCTACCTACCACCCTCGTATGCACGGACGCGGACCTCACGCGCAGCGGCAAGATAAAGAACGCCGCAGTCCTGGAGCGGGCCGGGGAACTCATTGCGCGGATGCGCTCCACCACCGCGGACCTATCGCCGTTCTCCCTGGAGGGCTGGGATGTGGACCGGGTGGTCGCTCACATCCGGGGCCGCCTCTCCGCCCAGGACTTCCGCCTGGACTTCCTCACCTTTGGCCGGGAGTTCATCCGCAGCAAGGACGAGGGGACCCGCGCCGGGTATGCAACCGCCCTCAACGCCCTGGAAAGATTTCTCGGCGGGGGCGGTATTGATATAAACGGCATCACCCGCCCGCTGCTGATTGAGTTCCAGGAGTGGGCGGACAGCCAGGGGCGCGTGTTCTATAATTACCGCAAAGGGGAGTACCAGGCCACCGGGAAGCCCACGGCCAAAGGCGGGAACGCCGGGCGCTGGGTCACCCGTCTGGCGCATATCTTCCAGGCGGCAAAGGACAAGTTCAACGATGAAGATGCCGGGCTTATCTTCATACCCCGCAGCCCGTTCGCCACGATCCCCCGCAAGCGGACGCTCCACCAGGGGCAGAAGGCCCTCCCCGTGGAGGTTATCCAGCGCATCATTGACGCACGCCCGGAGGCCCCGCAGGAACGCATCGCCCTGGCCGCGTTCGTGGTGTCCCTCGGTACGATGGGCGCTAACCTCGCGGACCTCTACGCGGGCATCCCCGCAGAACGCCCGTATTGGCGCTATAATCGCCGCAAGACGCGGGAAAGGCGAGTGGACCGCGCGGAGGTTATCGTGCGCATAGAGCCGGAAATAGATACCTTTGTCGCCGTGTTGCAGCAAGGCCCCGGACTGCGCTGGTGGAAATCCTCCCGCGTGGCCGATACCCAGGTGAACAAGTATCTCCGGCAATGGGCGGAACGGGAGGGCATCCCACCCTTCACCTTCTACGCGGCCCGCCACTCATTCGCCACCCTGGCACGAAGGCAGGGAGTGGAGAAGGCCACCATTGATGAAGCGCTCGGCCATATCGGCGACTACGAGATAGCGGACATCTACGCGGAACGGAACTGGCCGCTTTCCTGGGATGCTAACCGCAAGGTGCTGGACCTTTTCACCTGGCCTTCCCCGTAAATTATGGGGACGGGAAAAGGCTATATAACGGGAAATAATTCATTTTTAACCGCGTTTTCCGTAAGTTTTTGGGGAAATTAGGGTACATAATGGGGAAATTTCCCTTTTTCCCGGACAAGAATAGGACAAAAACCAGGGACCGGGGACACCGCCCACCATCCGGCTGCGCACCTCACGCCGGGGACCCGTACCCTGGGCGGAGGATTTAGTGTTATTAATTATGTGGTTAGTGAGAGCGTCCGCCTGTGAAGGCCGACACTCTTTTTTTTATGCCTATAATCAATGAGTTACGGGAAAAGTGTTACTAACCTATGTTAATAACATCTTAACATTTCGGACAACACCAGGACAAAAACGGGGAAAAAGCAAGGAGGGCGGCCAGCTTGCGCTCGGTCGTCCTCCGTTCCCTTAACACCTTTGAAGTGCTGGTGCAAAGGTAGTCATTATTTCTGAAATTGCAAGGGTTTAATAGTTCAATGCGTCCTGCTTATTAATAAAGAAGTGGATTCCGTGCGAGCATTCGTTCCACCTATCCTCGTCAAAACTATCTGGCTTGACAATTTCTCCTACTTTATAGGTAACAAAGGAAGTGTATGCGGCGTTCTCAATGGATTGCAGTTCTACCCCGTCTTTAATACGGGTAATGCTCACAACCTTCGCAAACTCGCAACGGCATTTCTGCGTAGTGGCAGAGCAACGCTTGGCTTCTTCGGGTATAAATAACTTTACAAGGCAACCATTAACCTTCTTCCAACCGATAAATGCTCCATCGGAGGGGCAAGCGAGGGGTATATAGGGAATTTCTTTTGCGCCACGGAGGTATGCGCCACTGAGGTATGCGCCACGGAGGTATGCGCCACTGAGGTATGCGCCACTGAGGTCTGCGCCACTGAGGTATGCGCCACGGAGGTGTGCGCCACTGAGGTCTGCGCCACGGAGGTCTGCGCCACGGAGGTATGCGCCACGGAGGTATGCGCCACTGAGGTATGCGCCACGGAGGTGTGCGCCACTGAGGTCTGCGCCACGGAGGTATGCGCCACTGAGGTATGCGCCACGGAGGTATGCGCCACTGAGGTCTGCGCCACGGAGGTATGCGCCACGGATGTATGCGCCACTGAGGTCTGCGCCACTGAGGTATGCGCCACTGAGGTATGCGCCACTCTTAACCGCCTCAATCAGCGTATCTTTGATAGTATTATCTTCTTTCTCGTACTCAAAGAGCACAGAACCCGTCCAACGGGATTTGATTTGCAGTTTTATCTTTGTCATAGTCTTACTCGTTAAAAAACCATTTGCATTTCTCGTCCACCAGGGCGGCGATATGGTCCGCCAGCGGGAACCCAGCCTTGCGCAGCCGCCGGGCTTGCTCCAGGGTGACGGGATCAACCGACAGCGACATAGTTACGCGGAGGCCCTGGCCCTTGCGGGGACGGCCCGCACCTCGGCGGGCACCTCCCCTGCGGTCATTGATTACTTCCATAAGTGTAAGGTGTTAAAGTGATACTGATATACTCGTGTTCTCGTAGCCCTGGCTGGCAAGCCAATCCTCCACGGCTTCGGTGGCGGCTTGCAGTCCACAAGGGGCCTCGTAGAAGGCGCTCCCGTCCGTCAGTTCTACCCGGTCGGAGGGGCCTATGAGTTGAACGCGCCAGGGCTGGTCGCCCAGGGCCTCCAATGTAGGGTAGACGCGGGCGATGATATCCGGCCCGGCGGTTTGGAAGGTGTACTCTTTCATTATTCCCAGGTGTTTTTGAATTCTGCGCATCGTTCCGGGTGGTTGAACTGGTCGCACACCTTAATAGTGCGCTTCTCGTTATTTACGCAAGCGTGATTCACCTCGCCTTTGGATGTTTCCACCCAGGGGAGGAAAAACTTGCAACGGAAGCAAAGGTCCTTTTGCGCAAAATTCTTGCAGCGGGCCTTCTCGTTATTAAAGGGGATTTTCTTGTCCTGCATCCGGCAGAAGGCGTAATCCTTGGCCTCGGTGTAGTAATCGCAGGAATAGCATTTTATCTTTTCCATAAGGCAGCGGGTTTAGTAGATGCTCACGGAATAGGATGCGTAGGGCCGTTTCCCTTCCTCAATAATCGGAAAGGTGCTGATGTAGAAGGAGAGGCCCAGCCCCCGGCAGAGATCCACCACCTCGCGGGCGTGGAAGAAGGTATATCCGCTGCAATAGCAGTCCGCCCTCTTTTCATCGGGGTAGAGGTAGACCCTGGTCTTTTCCTTGTCCACCACCACCTTGAAGGCGGAGGCATCGGTCGTGTTCTTTGCAATCTCCCGAAGGATGGATGCGGCGATTTGGACTTTGTTCATAATATAAAGGTGTTAAGGGGTTGTTATTGGTTGTTGTTCACTTTATAGATCCGGCGGAAGCGGTTTCCTAATTCATCAGTCCACCAGCGGATGGCACCGCTGGGGGTCTTTTGCCACTCCCCGCCACTGACTAAAGTGTAATACTCGGCACTCCACTGGGCGGCCTGGATAGCCTTCTCCCTGGTAGGATAGTCCACGGAATCGTACATATCTTGCAGTTTTCCGTTCAAGTGGGTGGTAACTCTGAAGGTAAACATAATCAAAAGGTGTTAAGGGTTCTTGTTGTTTGTTTGTGCAAATTTACAAATAAGATTTCAATCTTCCAAACATTTTCCAAATTATTTTTCAAAAAATTTTACCCTTCGTTGGATTTTCCGCCTTTTTGTCCTACCTTGCACCAGCAAATGATACCTTTGTTCTGCATAATTGAAATGGAAAACCCCTCCCTGCCGCGATGGCCCGGAGGGGTATTCGTTTAGCCCTGGCGGAGAACTAAAGGCCCGCAAGGATAAGCAGCAGCGCAAGGTCTACCTTCGCCACGCCGAAAAGCCCGAACGCCACATCCTTCCACTCAACGCTGTGGCCCTCCGGGTGCTTCCAGTCGTACCACTCCTTCAAGCCCAGCGCGGCCACCGCAAGCAGGTTGCCGATGCAGAACGCCCACCAGAACGGGGCGAAGGTGAACACCACCGCGAACCCGTACAAGCACACCAGCGCTCCCGCGTAGTCGTGCAGCAGCTTGTCCTGGGGGATGCTCACCACCCAGGCCCAAATCTTTTTCAGAATCTCAATCATTGTTACCTTATTTTAACGGGATAATACTTTGGCACCTCAATCTCCTGCGGTTTGATAAAATAAAGGTTACCGCATAATAGGCAAAGGGTAAAGAAATTTATCATACTTTAATGAGTTTTAACCACCACTTCCTGGTACACCACGCGAGCAGAAGCAGGACAGCCCCGCAAAGGTACCAGGAACTCGCTAATTTGAACTTTCGCCACCAGGACAAGGGCTTTTCCACCGGGACCAGTAACTGCTTTATTTCCTCCTTTTCCGTGGCTGTATTGACCCATATAGTACGGGAGGGAATAGAAATCACATACGGCAGCGATCCCCGCTTGTTTCGGAGGTCCAGATGGATGCGTCCCAGGGTATCTACAAAGGACTCCGCCACGGCGATACTCGTTTCCGCTTTGGCCGTGTCCCCGGCAAAGGTAACGACCTGCCCCGCCTCCAAAGGGAGCGGTACATAAATCGTCGTATCTCGCCAGGCCGTGGTGTCCCGGTACTCTACCCGCGTGTTCCATTTCACCACATCCTTGACGGAGGAACAGCCGCCGAAAACCAGCAGCATACCCAGCAGGAACAAGATACCCATCACAAGGAACACCCGTCCCAGCCAGGAGTTGTCCTGGTTACGCGGCGGCTCCGGGGAATAACTACGCATAATAGTCCCAGATTACGCCCTGGCTCTTGCTCTCGTCCGCGTCCAGGTGGATGTAGGTATGGGCCACGCCGATACGCCGGATGCCGCAGGACAAGGCCGCGGCGATAATCTTGTAGCGGGTCGCATTGGCCGTGCAGCGGATATCCACGGCAAGGCCCTTCGTGTGGCTGGAGGCCCCCGTCCGTTTCTTGGATTTCTCCCACTCCACGGAGCGGTAGGCGCTATTCAGCACCAGGGGGATGCCCGCGGCCTCCCGAACCGCGTCCAGCAGTTCAAGGAAGCCCGGCTGCATCTGCTTAATGGAGCAAGACGGCACGCACCGCCGGAACTCCGCATCCTGGAAATACTTACTCATTGCCAGCACCTCCTTTCTCCTGGCGCATCCGCAGCCGCGTGATACTGCCGTCCACATACTCCTTCACGCCCAGGCCAGCAGCCGCCAGCGTCAAGAACTGGCCCACCGCCACCAGGACGGAATTGTCAATCTCCCCCGTTGGAGGAAGGAACAAGCCCAGGAAGGTGAGGGTCGTCCCTACCAGGAACGATGCCACCGCCACGGACACGATAACGCTGTCTTTGATTCCCTGCTTCATAGTGTCAAAAGGTTAGATGTTCTCCAGGATGCGGTCTGCCAGGGCCTTCGCAGCCTCGGCGGCCTCGTTATACGCGGCGAAATCCTCCGGCTTGCTGTCGCGCTGACGCAAGCGGGCGATCTCGTCGGAAAGGGTGAACTCCTTCCGCAGAAGGGCCTCCACGATTGCGCCCTTGCTGGTGTCCGGCACCAGGATCGTGTGCGCGTATTCCTCGGGGGTTTCCGTTTCCCCTTCGCGTCCGGGGACCACGACCTCCTGCGGGTCGTAGTGGATGATAAGCCGGGACTGGTCCCAGCGCTCAACTTTAGAAAATACAAGCATAGCAGTACTGATTTAATGTTTTTTCGTTAAAGGCCAGGGACCGCGTTGTGGCCCCTGGCTTCGTGGGGCCGTTATTATCGTTACTCTATCCAGCAAAGCCGCGAGCCGATATCCTTGGACGCGACCCCGACCCCGTTAGCCGCGAGAAGGAAAGAGATCCCGGCCTCGGCCCCGTAGTTAGCGAGGCCGCCAACAAAGAGGGTATAGAGAGAATCATTATCCTTTTCGTGATAATGGAGATCGCAGAAGAAGGTGCTGTTACTACCGCTGTCGTCCCGGTCAAAGATATCACCATAGGCTCGCTCCGGCACACTACCAGGATCGGTGGCGATGATGGCCTTGCAGTATCCGTTCGCGGTCGCCTCGTGGCCCAGGTGGGTGTAATCGGCGGTGATAACATCGCCGTACTTGCTGGGGGTTCGGCAAACGAAGACTTCCTGGTAGGTGCCGTTACCAAGACCAATAAAGCCGTCAGTTAATTTTCCGATATGGCCGAACGTATTGGCGATACCGCGATAGGAAGGGACTTCCTCCGTATGGTCGCCACCATATCCGCCGGGGTCTGCGGTAAAGGTCACCACGCCCGTATTGTTACCCAGGGAGTTGGTGAAACCGCAAGGGATGAACGGGTTGTTGTTGTTGTATGCGCCCCAGTTGGAGAAGTTGGACACGCCGGGACCCAGGCCGCCCTGGTGGAAGCCCTCGGCGGTGAGGGAGGCGTTGAAGGACTTTTGCGAGTTGAGGGTTGCGTACTCAATGGCGAAAAGCCAGAAGATGGTGAGGTGGGTGTTGTAGTCGTAGCAGTTCCACTTGTCGCCGCCGCGGTTACGGGCGTAGGTGCGGAACTGCGCACGGGTGAGGTTGGTAACGGGCTTACCCAGGAGGGACTTGTAGGTCCCGTCCCAATCTGCGTCATTGTAGCCGCCGCGGTAGCGGGCATCCGTGTTCACGATAGCGCAGAGTTTATTGTCCTGGCGGTCCAGCACAGCCTCGTCCACGGACACCAGGGTACGCGGGCAGGTCACCGCGCCCGTGAACGGCATCAGCGAAATCTCCACATCCAGGTAGCCCTGCGTTCCGTTGTAGGTGGCCTTGCGATAGTGGCGGGGAATCTCCACCATATACTGGCCGTCACCGCCGGAGAGGTCCGCAGCCGTGCCGTCCGCCTTCTTCGTGCTGTCGTTAGGGTCCAGGTAGTACTTGACTACGCCCAGGTCATCCACGATGCAGCGGCGCATCTGCGACTGCACGGGGAGGTCACGATGCAGCGAGGCCTCGCCGATACGGGTAAGGTCCGGCGATGCGTTGTTGTAGAAGTGGCGGATGCCGTACACCTGGGTATTGCCGTAGTAGGAAATGATTTGCTTCTTCCATACTCCGTTCCAGAGGAAGGCCGCCACCTGGCCGCTTTCCAGGGTGAAGTTGCCAAAGTTAGTGAAGCGACCGGGGCCTACGCCGATGAAGCAGACATTTTCATCGCCCGCCGTGAAGTCATCGGAAGGAGCCACCACGCCGCCCATTTGATAGTGCTTACCCAGGCCGCTAATCATACTCAGCAACTGGGCCTGGAGGTTGGAGCCAGTAATGCCCTGCACTCCGTTGGTCTTGACTACGGCGGCAACCTGCGCCGCCAGGGTTTCGTAATTTGCCATATTGTATTAGATTACTTGTATTTCCTTGTTTCCTATCTTCCAGTTCCACACCTTCGCGTCCCCGTCCCAAATAGGAACCGCGTCCGTATTGGGGTAGTAGTCCCAGCCGCAGACGCTGTCCTTCAGCACATCCAGGGTCACATTGCAGAACACGCCCGCGCACTCGTCGCTGAATCGCTCGTTGAAGGAGCGGAAGGTATGAGCGCCGGGGAAGATGTTCAGCGCATCCAACTGGCGGAGGATATTACCCAGGACCTCAATCCCGGTGCTTTGGATCTCCACCTCGTTCCCCTTGTTCTCCGTCAGTCGGTCCACATAGAAGAAGGTGAAGTTGAAGTGCAGGAAGTCATCGTCCTGGTCGCTGGTGTGTTCGTTCTGGAGCCAGGCGAAGGTGCCGTACTTGGCGGCGGGCCAGGCATTGAGGCGGTACACATCGTTCCGCACGATGGAGGACACGGCGGGCTGGGACGCTGCTACGCCCTCAATCGCCCGTATTGTTTGCAGTAGGTTCATTATTCCTGGGAAAAGGTTGTAAAGTCAATATTGAAGTCAATGTTGTAGTCCTTGCTCAATCGCTCCACCACGGAGGCGGGGACCTCAAAGGGGAGCGCATCGGCTATCGTTTCCAGGGAGAGGTTGTAGCCGTTGCGGTCATCCCGTCCCGTCCCCGTTCCGGCGGCAAGGGAGAGCATCCGCACGGGGCGGTCCTTCCCCAGCAGCCACCACTTGCCGTTCATATCCTTCACCAGCAGGGCCAGTTCCGCAGCGGCCAGGGCCTCCAGTTCCACCCGCTTGGCCGTAGTCATCCGCGGGAAGAAGGCATCCAACTGGACGCGCAGGTAGCGGATATTCGCGGTCTTGTCCGCGTTCCACTCGCTGGTAAGCGAACCGCCCTCCGGGGGCAGCACATACTGGAGGAAGCGCGTGCCCTCGGCAAACTCAATCCACACGACCTGGTCCTGGAAAACAATCATATCGCGGATATCCGCGTGATTGATGCAGAGGAAGCGGGAAACGCCTCCCATACCATTGGCGCAGTCCTTCGCCAGTCCGTTGAGTGTTACCGGGCAGCTCATTTGCAGTTACATTTAGAGGTTATCCGCTTTCCGCGTGCGCCGCCCAGGAAGATGCCGTTGGAGGCCACGGAGTGCAGGGTGGCGCGGATGCTGTTGCAACCGCCCTCGCCCAGTTCCGGGTATGCGTCCGCGTTACGGAGCAGGTAGTTCCGCAGGTCCAGCGCGGCGGCATCCGCTTTGGACTGGTAGCGGGCTTGCTCCAGGGACACCTGCGACTGCTGCACCACCTCCACCTTCTCGTCCGGGGTCTTGACTACTCCCGCGTTTGCGACCTTGAAGTTGGTGAGCGGAATCAGTTCCACCAGGGTAGCATAGAGCAGGAACCGCTGGGAGCGGTCCACTAGCGCCTTGTAGTCCTCGTTCCCCTCCTGGGAAATGGCCCCGCTGTCCACGAGGGCCTTCAGCTTCGCCAGGAGGGCATCGCCGATGATACGGCGGTAGGCCACATCCTGCGCGTCCACGATGGAGGCGCGGATGTACTTTCCGGCCACATTGTCGGAGATCGCGCTGTTCTCGCGGATGTAGTTCTCACTTATGAGCAGTATTTCCGTGGTAGCCATATCAGTTCACATTTTGCTCCCCGGACGCTCCGTCCAGGGTAAAGGGTTTGATGGTAAGGATATTTGCCGCGCCGAAAATAGCGTCATAGGCATCGCAAATCTTACGCTGCACGGGACGAACGGCGGTGCGGTTGTAGAGGCGGAAGGCGCTTTCGTATTCCTCCTGGCTGAAGCCCAGGTTTTCCGTGGGTATGCCGAAAAGGTTAGGGTTTGCACGGAAGGCGGTAAAGACCTGCTGGCGGGCGTACTTGGCGAGGGCATCGTACCGCTCGCCGAAGTCCTTCACCTCCGGGGCCGTGAAGGTCGTAGCGTTATCCTTGTCCGGGTTGAAGGACAGCAGGATGCGCCCGGCGTTCTGGTAGCCGCTGAATTTCTCGTTCACTTCCTTCTCAATCTGGGCCTTGTCCTCGTCCGTGGGCTGGCCGTTGTTGAAGTTGATAATCATTGAGGAAGTGAAATCGTTCTCCAGGGCGTTAAGGTGGAAATCGGCGATATTGCGCTCAATCTCGCAAGCCTTCACGGCGGCGCAGTACAGCGGGGCCGGGTAGACCTGGGACGGCTCGTTCTTGACAAAGAAGATGCTGCTGGCGTGGCGGTTCCTTTCCTCCGGGGTGAGTTCCGCCCACCGCTCCGGGGTGATGCGCATATAGGCCGGGTAAGTGATTACATCCTTGCGGCCCGTCTTGTTCCATTTCTCGCAGTAGTAGAAAACGGAGTTCTCCTTGTTGCTGCGCAGGAACCGCAGGTCAATGTAGTAGACCTCGGCGGGGTTGCCGGACTGGTCGCGGATCACCTGCAAGGCGAAGCCGCCCAGCTTCAGTTCATCCGTGGCAAGGCAGCGCACCTGGTCGGCAATCGTGCCGCCGCGCTTGTTCACCTGGTTTGGCTGGAGGCCGGGAATCTGGATGGCCTGGTCGTCACCTACGATATAGTCCACGGACCCCTTGATGATGGAACGAAGGGAAGGGACACTCATTGCCAGGTAATTGATGTATTCCGGGTACTGGTTCCTATCTCCCCACTCCACCATATCCTTGCCGCTCAACTCCTTCTCCGTTGGCAGGATGATGTTCTGCTGCACATAGGGGTCAATCGCCGCAAAGGATAGCGTTTGTCTTTTAATCTCCATATTGCTTGTAGTTTGTTTCTGCTTCGTACTGCTTTACATCGGTGGCGGGTTCCCCGGTGACGGAGAGGATGCCCGTGGCGGCGCTTGTCACCACATCGTTCTTGTCCTTCGCCGTTAGGGTGTATTCCCACTCCCCGGCGTGGAATCCTTCCGGGATGGCCCCCAGCACCAGGCGGGCGTAGTCGCCTTCCAGGACGCAGCCAGCCACGGGGATATCCAGCACCAGGTTATCCGTGGTGTTCCTCACCTGGAGGGAGGTCGCCGCCACGGGGAACGGCTCGCGGTTACGCGGGACCAGCAGCGCAGCGGGGTTGTTGATATCGTAGTAAAGCATCTTCGTTTCCTTTCTTGTAAATATCAAAACGGGCGAAATTGTAAACACAAAAGCGGCCAGCCCGGAAGGAGCCAGCCGCCGTTGAAAGCGTTACGAAAAACGGGGTCTTAGAAAGATACGATGGTGGAGAGGTCCACGCCACCCGTTCCCGTCAGTATCTCGTAGGGCATCTCGGCGGAGTTGTCCTGCAAGGTAATGGAATAGCCGTTGCGGTCGCTGCGGGCGGTGCCAGTGAGGCCGTCACCTGCGGAGATAACCAGCGGAGCGTCCATACCCAGGAACCAGTAGAGGCCGTTGGCATCCTTCACGATGGCAACCATTTCGCCCTGGGCGAGAGCGGAAATCTCGATGCGCTTGGCGGTTTCCATACGATTGAAAACCATCTGGAGGTCGCTTTGCACATACTGGACTCCGTTCTCCTGGTTGACCTGGTAGTTGGAAGTCAGCGAACTGGTGCCGGGTTTGAAGTGGTACACCTTGAACTTTGCGCTGGATACCATAGTGATCCCGGTTACCTTCCCGGTGGTGGTAGTCACGGCGGATACATCCGACTTATTGGCTACATAGACCTCCAGGATACCGCCCATATTGGCCGCGCAATCGTTGGTGATGCCGTTCAGAGTTTGAGAGCAAGCCATATTCGTTTGTTTTTGTTTTTAAGCGTTTAATTTGGGGCGGGCGGTAAAGTACCCGCCCCGTGTGAGAAATGCCCGGAAATCCAAAGGAAACGGGCAAAGCCGCGGCGCTATTAAGCGTTCGGGTGGGTTTCAATCTGGTCGCTTGCGTTCACAGCGCCTGCCAGCTTATCGGCAGCGGTCTTGATACCCGCGAGGTCATCCAGTCCGGCGGACTTGGTGGCCACGGTGTCAAGGTCGCTCTTGATGTTACCCAGGACGGTGGAGTAGTCCTTGATATTGGCGGTGTTGGTGGCGATGGCGGCCAGGGCGGCGTTGTTCGCGGTGATGGAAATGGTCGGAGCAGCGGCGAATACGCCCAGAACAACCTGGTCGGGGAAGTAGTAGGATACGCCAGTAGCCCACACTACCTTGAAGTTGAACTGCTCGTCCTTCTCATCGTAGAACACCTTGATATCCTCGTTGTCGCCCTCCATATCGGTACCATAGACCAGGTTGGCGGCGAAGGTGGCGACCACCTGGAGGGAACCAGCGAGGCCGGGGGTCTTGACGACCTTTACATCGGTGCCGGGCAGCACGAACTCTTCCGGGGCGCTGTTTTCGGGACCAGCGTAGTGGAAGAAGTTAAGGGCCACCATTTCCTGGAGGAAGGTACGATAGATGGCGGGGCTTACGAAGATGGAAGCGCCGCGCTCCAGGGTTTCCTCCGGGATAGCCAGGTACACGGCCTGGAGGCCTTCGTAGGCGGACTTGCCGCTGGCGATGTTCACATCAATCACGGAAGCATCGTCACCGAACTGCTCCAGCCAGCCGTCAATCCATTTGATATCGGGGTTGGTGGAGGCGGACTTGTCGCCCTGCCAGATCAACTTTTCAATCTTCTTGTTGATCTCGGCGATAATGCCGTCCATAATGTACTGCTCAAAGGGGCAGTTGCCTTCGTTGGCGTTGATGCGGACCAGGTACTCGGCATACTTGCCGATAAGGTTCTTGGCACATACATCCATATTCACCTTGATAGCGGCGACCTCAATGGTGCGCTGGGTGAGGGTGATGTCGCCCGCGGCGTTGTAGCCGCAGGATGCGCCACTCTGGAGGGTGGGACTTACCTCCAGGTAGTTGAGATAAGCCTTGTTCTTGATGCCAGTCTGCAAAGAAACACGGGGACGGGTGGCGGTGCCAACCAGGCCGAAGTTCTTCAGCAGCAGGTCGTGGTTCTCCTGCACATAGGCGGGCAGGGAAGAAACGATAATGTTGTCAGAAGCTGCCATTTTGTAAAATGTTTTAGATTGGTTTCTTTTCTTGTAAATATCCAGGACGGGGAAAGTGTAAACTTTTCCTACTTGGCACCCATAATGCGGGCGATGGTGTCCAGGCCCTTATTGCCAGTCTTGGCGGTCCCGGTGATGTTGTTGTACTCCTCGTGGGCGGGCTTTGCGGCGGGAGCGGCCTTCAGTTCCTCCACCTGTTTGGTGAGTGCTTCCACCTGGGCGGCCAGGCCGTCACGCTCGGCGGTGAGGGCTTCCACCTGGGAGGCGAGGGCTTCAATCTGGGCGCTCATTTCCTGGGCGGCCTTCTCGGCTTCGGTTTCCTCCGGGGCCACCTCGGCCTCGGCATCCTTGATCTCGGCCACTACGCCGTCCACGACCACGATAACCTTGCCATCCTCGGTCTTGTACTCGCCGTCCGGGGCAGGGGTGCGGTTGCCTTCTTCATCGGTCACGAAAACGGGAGTACCTTCCACCAGGTCCTCGTTCTCATTGTCCCACTCCAGCTTGCCCTTGTCGGTTTCTATGGCCTTCACCTCGGCGGCGGCTTCCTCCTTCTCGGCGGTTTCACCTTCGGCGGGGTCCACCTCGGCCTCCGGGTCCAGGATTTCGCTCACCTTACCCTCGGCCACAAGGATTTTCTTGTTGTCGGCGGTGATGTACTCGCCATCCGGGGCGGGAGTGCGTTCGCCGTTCTCGTCCTCAATGAACACGGCATCCCCGGCCTTGAGGTCTTCCTCGCCGTCCCAGGAAAGAATCCCGCGGTCGGTAGTCACATTGCCCATTTCTACGAGTGCCTTCGCAAGCCGGGCCAGCAGTCCTTTTACTTTGCTCATATTCTTGTTTTTGTAGTTTGGAATTACACGGGAGAAAACGCCGTCCAGCGCATCCACCACCTGCTCCACATAGTCCCCGCTGCGCTCCGGCTCCACATTGAAGATACCCTCCAGGGAGAAGCCCCGGTAGGTGCCGTCCTTGATGGCGGACCATACCGCGTCATTGGTGATATGGAACTCCGCAAACAACGACCCGTCCGCGATCCCCTCAAAGCCCACGGGGGCCAGGCCGTTCCCCTTGATGAAGAACTGCACCATTTCCACGCCCTCCACATCGGAGCCGTCCTTGTGCATAAGGTTCACCAGGTTCTGGCGATTCTCGGCCAGGTACTTCTCCGCCATCGTGCGGATGGTGTCGGCCTTGTAGATGATGTAGTACTCAAAGCCGTTATCGTTGCGATAGATAGGGAAGTCCGCACGCATCACCACACCCAGCACCAAGCGCTTGTCCTCGTCCTGGACGGAGTAGCGGAGGCCCTTCTTGTCCGCAGACGCAAAGGCCAGGAAATCGCTCTGCACGGCGGGGTCATCCACCAGCGATATACGGAGCATCCCCGTATCCTGGTCGTCAACAAGGGCCTGGTATACGGGTATGCCGTCAATAGTTATGATATTTGCCATTTCGCGTTCCGTTTCTTGTAAATATCACAAGACGCGAAAATGTAAATTAGAAGGTTGTTTCCGCCACCTGGACGCGGCGGGAGTTCTCCGCAGCCTGGAGGTCAGAATCCAGGATGTAGACCCGCTGGGGGTCCGCCATTTGGTTGAGCCTATCTTCCTCCGTGGCGCTGGTGATGGTTCGCACCTGGGACACGGACGGCTCAATCGTGGGAGCGGCCACGGATGCCGGGGTGAAGTTCGTGCTGGCCGTGGAACCGCCTCCGCCCGTGCTTATCTGCGTGGACTTGATCTTGGCGATGTTGGTGATGCCCGCCAGGGTAACGGCGGCGGCGGAGGCCGCACCGATAACCGCGTCAATGATGGGGTTGCCCGTTACGCCCTGGGCGTTCATAAACGCCTTGATAGCGCCGGAAATGGTGTCAATCGTGGCCCCGGCGATGCGCAGCGCCTTCGCCTTCTCGGCTTCCTCCCGCGTCATTTCCGTATTGGCCTCGTACATATCCGCGATACTACCCAGGATGCCGGAGGTGGCGCTGGCTACATCGCTCATCGTATTGATGCTCTGCTGCCATACCTTCTTCCTTGCGGCCTGGTACGCCTTCTCCGCGGCCAGTTCACGGGCACGGAATTCCTCGTTGCTCTCGCCCTCCAACTGGTGCAGGGTGGTGAGTTCGTATTCCTTCAATTCCACCTCCTTCGCAAGCCGCAGGAGGGAGCCTTCCTCCAGCAGCCCAATCTCGTTCTCACGGCGGAGAATTTCCTGGTCCACGCGGGCCAGGTAGAGTTCATCCATCGCGTCAAAGTGGGCTTGCTCCAGGGCCAGCCGCCGGGCGTTGAATTCCTCCGTGCTTTCGCCGATCTTCTGGTGCAGGTTCTCAATGTCGTAGGCCGCTATCTCAACGGCTTTCTCCAGGGCCTCCACCGAACCGCTGCGGAAGGCGTTCATCTGGTTCTCCAGGGCCTTCCGTCCGTTCTCCACGGACTTATCCAGGTAATCTTCCTCCGCCTTCTGCAACTCCTGGTACGCGGCGATGCGCCGGGCCAGGAACTGCTGGTCGCTTTCCCCGGCTTGCTTGGCGAGGGTTTCATACGCCCGCTGGCGCAGGTCCACCACCACGGCCAGGTACTGCTCCGTTCCCTTCTCGTAGCCGTCCGCCAGGTTCTGAATCTCCAGGAGTTCCGCCTGGCGCTCCTTCTCCCGGAAGTCGTCCCGGTTCTTTTGCAGTTTGAGTTGGAAGGCTTTCTCCAGCACCTGGAGGGTGTTATTAAGGTCCCGCTGGTTCTTGATTTTCTCCACGGCCTCGGCTTTCGCCTTCTCATACTCCGCCTTGTCTATCTCGTTCTGGATTTCCAACTGCTTGCGGTTGCCGTCCTCGGTGATGGCGAGAAGTTGCTGGAGGTAGGTCTTGTGCGCATCCAGTTTGGCCTTCGCCTCGTCCTTCACGGCCTTAGCCGCGTCACGGGCGGCCTTTTCTTCCTCACGGGTGGCGCGGATGATGCCGGAGTTGATCGTGCGGACCTGCTGGTAGTAGTCCGTTTCCGCCTTCACCATCGCGGCGTACGCCTGGGCCTCTTTTTCCAGTTCCTCCTTGCTGCTGGCCGTCAATGCGTTCTTGGCCTTCTGCAACTCGTAGGCGGTCTTGGCGTCCTGGTACGCCCGCTCGGCAATTTCCTTCTCCTTGTCCCCGGCTTCCTGGAGGAAGGCCAGGCGTTCCTTCGCGGAGTAATTCAACTTGTCCGTGGCCTTTGCCCGGAGTTCGGCGATATCGCGCTCCGCCTCGGCATTGGCAATAAGGTTCTCGCGCTGCTTCTTTTGCAGAGCGTCCTCTTCCTCGGCGATGCGCAGCCGTTCCTCCGCGGCCTCATTGTTGCCGATGATGGCCTTCGTGAGTTCACCGAACCAGCCAATCACCTTCACCAGCACGGCACCCATCCCCTGGAGCATCTTGGTAACTGCGTCACCGATGGCCTGGAAGGGAGCAAGGGCCTTGCTCAATGCGTCCACATTTTCCTCGCTGGAATCCAGGGCCTCGGTCACCTTCTGAATCACGGATGCCAGCACGCCCAGGATAGCCACGGCGGGAGTGGCGGACAAGGCTTTGAAGCCCATAGTCACGCCGCCAATCTTGCTACCCAGGACGGAGGCCCCGCCGCCCATAGAGCGGAGGCCGTTCGTGAGGTGATCCACGGCACCGAGGTAGTTACCCACATTTCGGCCAAAGACACCCACGGAACTATCCAGGTCTTTGAGTTTGTTATTGACGGCCTGGATTTTCTCGCCCAACTGCAAGCGCTCCGCCGCGTTGGTCGTGGCCCGCCATTGCTGTTTGAGGATATCCAGTTCCCGCACCAGTTCATTGTAGGAAAGGGTGTCCTGCTTCACCAGGCGGTTATTGTTGTCAAAGGTCACATTGGCCGCCGTGGCCGCGTTGGTTACCTCGGTGAAGCTGGCCGTGGTGGCGTGCATCGCGTTACGGAGCGCGGCCTGGTTCGCCTGGAGGTCCTTCAGCGTGTCCTGGTACTCCTGCGTACCAATATCCA
>JAEIGA010001745.1_pt1 | contig 34415 bp, 29 predicted proteins | sample 9270691 | NCBI WGS metagenome assembly JAEIGA01 (sample SAMN17057246, study PRJNA624740) | gut metagenome | biome: biome; isolation source: fecal sample | host: Bos grunniens | place: China: Xizang | collected 2019
AATTAGGTTATTTTTTTTCTATGGAATGGTGTAGCGAGGGAGGACTTAGTTCGGCTTCGCCATCGCAGTGCAACGGAGATGCTTAATGTTTTTGTGAATATTTCATAAAAATAATTGACTTATAAGTTAAATGATTATATAATAAAAGAGTAAAAAATAAAGATACGGGTAAACTTATCTTATAGAATAGGAGATAGAAAAATGGAAAAGAAAATTACTGAAAACACAACTATTTTTGAGGCAATACAAATCAACCCAAATGCAGGCGACATTTTAATGTCTTATGGAATGCATTGTTTAGGCTGTGCACTTGCACATGGCGAAACTGTTGGTGAGGCTGCAAACGTTCACGGTGCTAACCTTGAAAAGATGCTTGAAGAATTAAACAATTTCTAATAAAGTGTTGAGTTAAAAATGGCAAGGAACGATAAAAAAATCGTTCCTTAAATTTTATTTTTTAAAATTTAGTGTTTGCAAGGCAAAAAAAGAGAAAAAACCAAAATTAAAACCAATAAATTTCAATAAATTTCCAAAAATTTGTTGACCGAAAGAGCGTGCATAATGTATAATTTATAAGATAGGCGAAATATAACCTATTATTTAGATTTAGTAAATTATTTATGTTCTTATAGTGGAGGCGGAAATGAGCAAAAACAAATCAATTACTTTGCTAATAATCGTAAGCGTGATAATGGCTATAGTTTTAACTATGACCTTTTTGCGTTTTCCGATGGGAGTAAAAGATTATAACTCGGCAGTAGGTGCAACCGAATTGGATTACGATATGGAAGGCGGGCTTTCATACTCGTTAACATTGCACGAAGACACCGAAGAAGAAGTGACTTTAGAAGACACGCAAGAAGTTGTGACAAGCATTAAAGAAAGGCTTGAAATTTTAGGGCACAACGTATCTGTTGTAAAGGTTTTGAAAAACACCGATAAAGACGTGAAAGATTACGGCGTAAGAATTGAAGTTAAGGTTAAAGACACAACTGATGAAACGGATGAAGACGTTTTAACAGCAACTAAATTTGGCGAACTTAAATTCTTTGGTGGAACAGAACCAAGCCCAACAACCCAAATTTTAGAAGACGTTGACAAAGTTATTGCCGACTCTCAATATTTAGGTCAAACTGAAGAAGGTGCATACGTGGTGTCACTTGTATTCACTGATGAAGGAAGGCAAGCCATTTTAGATACTATCGGCGAAGAGGCGACCTATTACTTAAGAATAACTTGCGGGTTAGATAATGACGGAAACGATATAGATTTATTTGACCCAGATTCAACCTTTGACCCATCGCTTTTTGCTGACGGCAACAAAGAACTTATGTTAAGTTCGACCACTGCACAAGAGGCACAAAGAAAAGCCCTTTTGTTCAAGCATGGCGGAATTAACGTTAGATATGAGATAGCAAATGGTGGCGTTGGTGTTGAAATCACTTCTCCATTTGGCGAATACGTTGCATTAAAGAGTATGATTGCTATAATTGTCACAGTGGTTATTGCAATAGCATTGCTTTTAATTGCTTATAGAGGGCTTGGCATAATGGCAGCACTATCGTTCTTGCTCTTTATCTTGGCAGAAACTTGGCTTCTTATCGGTGTTCCAGGAATTGTCGTTTCATTAGGAAGCATCATTGGTATAATAAGTGCAATTTTAGTTTGTGCATATTCGCTCGTTTACTTATTGCAAAAGGTTAAAGATGATTTTGCAAACAGTGAAAAGACGGCAAAAGCAGCAATCAAAAAAGGTTTCGAAGATGCGTTGCTTCCAACCATTAACTTACACGTTGTATCTGGCATTTTAGCATTGACGTTATTTATCTTTACAAAAGGTTTTGTTAAAGGTTTTGCAATAACTTTCGGCATAGGTATTATCGTTTCGTTGATTTCAAGTTTGGTATTTACAAGAATGTTTAACGCCTTGATATTCCCACTACCAAAAGACAAAGAAAAATTCCTTAAATTCAAAAGAAACAACGTCGGCAAAAAGCCTAGCAATGAAGAGGTGTAATTATGAAAAACGGTGTTATGAATAAAATTAAGTGGTTTATAATTTCAGCCTTAATAATAGTTGTGGTTGGCCTAACGGTTGCTGGTATATTCGGGTTAAATAATCCTATTGATTATAACGACGGGTATGAAGTTAGCGTAAGTATAGAGTTTGATGATGAAAGTTCAAAGGCAATTTTGAAAAACCAAACAGAAAAGTACTTTGAAAATAACGATATAGACGTTGTATCATATCAAGTTTTAGACGATGGCTTGACCATTATTTATAAACTAAAAACCGACCCAACGGCAAAAATTGACGGGCTTAAAACGGCAATTGAAACAAAGTTAGATGAAAACCAAGCATCACAAGGTAATGAGGCAACGGTAAACGTAAACAAAGTTTATAAAGGCTCTTATATGCAACCGTTAGAAATGTTGATTGCTTATGGCGTTGGCATTGTTGCAATATTCCTATTTATGCTTATAATGAACAAACTTGCAAGTGCTGTTGCAGTTGTTGCATCATCATTTGCATCAATGCTTGTTTTCTTATCAATAATGGCTATCACAAGAATTCCAGCCTCGCCATTTATTGAAATCTCAATAATGATAGCAGGTGCTTTGGGTGCAATGCTTTCAGCATCGACAGTTGGCAGATATAGGGAAGAATTAAAGAAAAACCTTTCTGAAAAATTCTCTACAACTGAAATTGCAGATGAAGTTGCAAAAACCGAGTTTAAGAAATACTTGTTTATTTTAATCGGCGTGTTAGTTGCAAGTTTTGCAGTGTTTGCGTTCTTAACTTCATATCTAACCATAATTGGTGGGCAAATTGGTTTTGCAGGAATAAGTGCTTGCATAACATCATACTTTGTGACCCCAGCGGTTTGGTCTGCGATTAAGTCAAAAGACAAAAACGCAAAATAAATAAAACTAGATAACTTAACAGGAAATTTGATTAGATTTAAGGCGAAATCTATTTTCGCCTTATTCGATTTTAAAAGATATTATGAAAATTGTTTACGGAAAACAACTAAATATCCAAGAGATAGAAACAGTGCAAGAAATTGCAAGCCAATGTGGTATAACTTTTGATACTGCAAGGCTTTTGTTTTACCGCAAACAAGATAGCGTTATAAAAGCCAAAAGGTTTTTAAACCCAAGCAAAAACCATTTTCATAACCCTTTTTTATTAGACGGTGTTAAGCAAGCGGTTGAAAGCATTTATAACGCAAAACTATTAGGCAAAAACGTTTTCATTTTGGGCGACTATGATGCTGACGGTGTCTGTGCATCAACCATACTTTACAATTGCTTAAAAGAGTATGGAATTACCAATTTAAGGGTATATGTCCCAGAGAGAGTGGAAGGTTATGGCTTAAATTTAGACACGATTGAAAGGTTTAATTTAGAGCAGAATATTGACCTTTTGATTACCGTTGACTGTGGCATAAGCGATTTTGATAAAATTGAACAGTTAAAAAGCCGTGGTGTTGAAGTTATTGTCACCGACCATCACGAACCACCCGAAATATTGCCAGCGTGCATAAAAATCAACCCAAAAATCAAAGGGCAAGAATATCCGTTTGACGGGCTTTGTGGTGCAGGCGTTGCATATAAATTGGGGTATGCCTTAATAGGCGAAAAGGCAAACGAATATCTTGATTTTGTTGCCCTTGCAACCGTTGCAGACAGTATGGACTTGATTGATGAAAACAGAGATTTAGTGGCAGAAGGCCTTAAAATTTTCAACAACCCTAACAAAATTAGGCTATGTATGAAAAACATGTTTGGCGAGAACTATAAAACGGTTATGGCACAAACGCTTGCATACGTTGTTGCACCAAGAATAAACGCTGGTGGAAGAATGGGGGATGCTAACTGTGCGTTAAAACTTTTCACAAGCCAAAACCCAAACGAAATCTTTGATTTATCGGTAAAATTAAACCAATATAACGTGGAAAGGCAAGTTGAGTGCGACGTTATTTATAGGGAAGCCAAAGAAAAAATCCAAAAGTATTCGCTACATAAACGAAGCGTTATTTTAGTAAAAGACAAAAATTGGAAAACCGGTTTTGTTGGAATAGTTGCCGCACGTTTAGTTGAAGAGTTTGCCCGCCCTGTTATCGTTTTTGCTGGGCAGGACGAACATTATAAAGGCTCTGCAAGAAGTGTTGATGAAATAAACATTTTTGAAGCCATAACTGCAAATAAAGAGCATTTAATCGGGTTTGGTGGTCACGCCCAAGCGGCTGGCGTTTCGGTCGAAAAAGAAAAGTTTTTAGACTTTGAAAGGGCGATTAACGAGTTTGTTAAAGAAGAATATAAGCACGTTGACGTTAAACCTAGCATAAACGTTGAGTGGGAAATAGAGGGGGAAATCTCCAAGCAGTTTGTAAAAGAACTTGAACTATTAGAGCCGTTTGGCGTTGCAAACAGAACACCGCTTTTCTCGGTAAACGCTAATAAGATAAAGGCAAACAGATTAAAGGAAAACTCGCCTCACTATTCGTTTAGAACAGAGTATTTAGAAATGCTCAATTTTAACGGGGAAAAAGACGTTGAAGTTTTGTCTTTGCCTGTCGATAAAAAAATCATATTTGAAATCAACCGTTCAACATTTAAGAACAAAGAATATATAAAGGGATACGTAAGGTCGGTCATCGCTCAATACGATAATTTTAATCTATTGAGTATGCACGCCTTAAACAATCAACTTGACGCTATTGGTGATGAGCAAGGCGAGTTTAAGTTGGTTGATAAAACCAACTTGCCACCTGACAACGGCGGAACGTTATACGTTATAAGTGACCCTAAAAATTTAAGTTATTATCCACAATTATCTAACCTTGAAAAAAGTTTCGCAAAAGCACAAGGAAAGGGCGTGAACAGTGTTATTATTTATGCCCCAAAACAAATTGCTGATGGTTATGAAAGGGTAATTTATCTAGACAAGCCACTTTTCGTGCAAAAGACAAGTGCAAAAACTTACGTTGTTAAAGACTTGATAGGCTATGGCGTAATTGATAAAATTAGCACGGATAGGAACGACTTTGCAAAAGCGTTTAACCTATTGGTGTCACTCAACGGCAAACCTGTTTACAATTTGGTAGATTTTGCCATAGAAAATGCACAAGAAGTAAGCAAGGAAAACCTGCTTTTTGCACTAAAAGTTTTTATAGAACTTAAGATATTTTCTATTGAAAACCAAAGGCTAACGTATGAAGCAAAAATTAAGAATGCATTGACAAATTCCAAAGCATATAGTAAAATTGTACTATTAAAGGAAAGTTATGTTTGAGATATTAAAAAGTATTGAGCAAGCGTATATTGGCAAAGATTTAGCGTTAGTAAAAAACGCATATGATTTTGCAAAAAAAGCACACGCAAACCAAAAGCGTGCCTCGGGTGAAGAATATTTTATTCACCCTTGTACGGTTGCACAAATTTTAATAGATTTAGGGCTTGATTCGGCAACGGTTGCTGCCGCCTTTTTGCATGACGTTATTGAAGACACGCCTGTTTCAGAAGGTGATATTAAAAAAGAGTTTGGCGATGAAGTTTTAGAACTTGTTGTGGGCGTGACTAAACTTGATAAAATCCAATTCACGTCAAAAGAAGAAGAGCAAGCCGAAAACTTTAGAAAGATTTTCGTTGCTATGGCAAAGGATATAAGAGTTATAATTATAAAACTTGCCGATAGATTGCACAATATGCGTTCACTTAACTTTTTATCAATTGAGCGTCAACAAAGAATGGCTCGTGAAACGCTTGAAGTTTACGCACCGTTAGCACATAGGCTTGGCATATCTCAAGTTAAGTGCGAACTTGAAGACTTGTGCTTAAAATATTTAGAGCCTGACTTTTACGAATATTTAACCACAAATATCGAAGAAAGGTTAAAAAATAACACCGAATTTATAGACCACGTTATCACAGAAATCAACCAAATTTTAAAAGATTCTAATGTCAGTGGTGAAGTTTTTGGCAGAAGAAAGCATCTTTACAGCATTTATAGAAAGATGAAAGAGCAAAGCAAAACGCTTGACCAAATTTACGATTTAGTGGCAATTAGAATTTTGGTAAACACAGTTGACGAATGTTATGAAACGTTTGGCAAAATTCACCACATTTGGAAACCTGTTCCGGGCAGAATTAAGGACTATATTGCAACGCCAAAGCCAAATATGTATCGCTCGCTTCACACCACAGTTGTCACAAACTTTGGTAAGGTTTTTGAAATTCAAATAAGAACATACGAAATGAACCACGCTGCTGAATATGGTATCGCAGCACACTGGAAATATAAAGAAAAAAAGCAAGTGGCAGACGACCTTGACACAAGGCTTTCTTGGATAAGAGAAGTTATGGAATGGCAAGGTGGCTTAAAAGATAGTAAAGAGTTTTTAAACTCTTTAAAAGGCGACATATATAGTTCGGAAGTTTTGGTTTTCACACCGAAAGGGGACGTTATCAGTTTGCCAAAAGAAGCAACGCCACTTGACTTTGCATACAACATTCACTCGGCAGTTGGCAACAAATGCGTGGGTGCAAGGGTAAACTCAAAAATTGTTCCACTAAACACCGTGCTAAACGTTGGTGACGTGGTGGAAATTATTACTTCACAGAACTCAAAAGGTCCTTCTTGGGACTGGTTGAAAATTGTTAAAAGTTCAAGTGCAAGGGTAAAGATAAAGCAGTTCTTCAAAAAAGAAATGAAAGAAGAAAACTGCAAAACGGGTAAGGTTATGCTTGATGCCGAAGCAAAGCATAGGGGTTATAACCTATCAGAGTTGTTGACGGACGAGGCTTTCCAACACTTGGCGGCAAAATTCTCGTTTAATAACCAAGACGAAATGTTTTCATCAGTTGGCTATGGTGCGGTATCAGCAAGCCAAGTTATGGTCAAACTCATCGACTATCAAAGAAAGAGCAACCCACAAGAAGAAGTGACCAAATTTTTCAAGAGCAACAAGCCGTCTTCAAGTGGTGTAAAGGTCAAAGGCACGGCAGGGCTATTAGTTCGTTTTGCGGGCTGTTGCAACCCTGTTCCGGGCGATGAAATTGTTGGCTTTATCTCTCGTGGTCACGGCGTAATCGTTCACAGGCACGATTGTCCTAATTTAGCAAACGCTGAAAACGAAAGGCTTATAGAAGTTTCTTGGGCAGAGCAAATCAGCGGGGCTTACAATGCAAGCATAAAAGTAATCGGCCACACTCAAACCGAAGTCTTAACCATTGTTGCAACCGTTGTGGCACAATTAAAACTTGACATTATGTCAACAAATGGCAGAACGGATAATAAAGCAAAGCAAGCAATCATAGATTTTAGTATAAGACTAAACAGTAAAAACGAACTTGACACGTTAATTTCCAAACTTTCTCAAGAGCCGAAGATAATTGACGTTTACAGGACGGCAAACTAATGAAACTTTATCACTTACAATCGGGGCCACTCAACGTAAACACTTATTTTTTAGTTAATGAAGATGGGCAAGCAGTTGTCATCGACAGTGGCGAAAATTATAAAAAAGTTAAGTCGGTTGAGGACTTATACAACATAAAAATCGTGGCAGTTTTATTGACGCACGCCCACTTTGACCATTGTGGCAACGCCAAAAAATTGCAAGATGACGGTGCTAAAATTTACGTTAGCAAGTTAGATGCTTGTAAACTTTTAAATAACGATAATTTGGCAAGCGATTTTGGCAGAAAGTTTGAATATTTGACTGCAGATGAAACTTTTGCTGATAGCGACCAATTAAACATTTGCGGTATAAAGATAAAAGTAATCGCAACGCCAGGGCATACTGACGGTTCGGTTTGCTTTTTGGTGGACAACCTATTGTTCACGGGCGACACGCTCTTTTTAGGTAGTGTGGGAAGAACGGACTTTAAGTCGGGAAATAGAAACGATTTAGTTTTGTCTATTAAAAAACTGTTCAACCTTGACGGGGACTATGCAGTTTACCCAGGCCACGATGAGTTTACAACTCTTGAACACGAAAGAAAATATAACATTTTTGCAGAATATGATTGATACAAATTTAGAAACTATACAAAGCGAACTTTTAGAAGTTGTCAATTTGTTTGGCGAAGACCAACTTAATATACGCCACACATTTAAGGAAAGTGAAAACAAGGTGGTAAACACAGTTTCACTAAACGGAAAAGTGTATGCATATGGAAACTTTATCGGCGGGATTGACGGCGAGATAGAGAAAAAACGCTTGATAAAAAGGTACGCAAAACTTTCAGTATATAAAGCACTTTCAAAATTTTATAACAAAGATTTGCCTTGGGGTGCACTAACGGGGATAAGACCAACCAAACTTGCCTATCAACAACTTGAAAGAGATGGTGAGTTTGAAAGTTTTTTTGTTGACGTTATGAAGGTTAGCGAGCAAAAAACAGACCTAATAAAAAAAGTGCTTTGCACTCAAAACGGCATATACCAAAAAAATGATGATAACACCGACTTTTTTGTGTTTATTCCATTTTGCCCAACAAGGTGCAAGTACTGTTCGTTTATAAGTGCGGACATAAAAAGTGCCAATAAATACGTTGACGAGTACGTTGATACGTTAGTTAAAGAAATAAAGATGAGCAAAAAGTTTATAAAAAACTTGCGTAGCATCTATATTGGCGGTGGCACACCCGTTGCACTTGACGATAATAATTTAGAAAAAGTTTTATGTGCGATTGATGAGATAAATACGGGCGTTGAATATACGGTTGAAGCGGGCAGACCAGATGCGATAACCGAGTCTAATTTAGCACTGCTAAAAAAACACAACGTCACAAGAATTTGCATAAATCCACAAACCTTTTTGGATAAAACACTTGTGGCTTTGGGGCGAAACCATACGGCACAACAAGTGGAAGAAAAGTTTAACCTTGCAAAAGACCTTTTTGATATCAATATGGATTTAATCGCAGGGCTTGAGGGCGAAACTTTTGAAGATTTTAAGTATAGTTTGGACAAGGCTATTTCATTAAGTCCAGACAACATAACCGTCCATACGTTGTGCATTAAAAAGGGTTCAAGGCTTGCCCAAACGGAAAAGTATTTAAGTGGCGAACTCGTTAATGAGATGGTGGAGTATGCACATAAAGCACTTAACCAAAACGGATATTCACCATACTACTTATATCGCCAAAAATATATGGCGGGCAACCTAGAAAACGTTGGGTATGCAAAGCCAAACAAGGCGTGCGTTTACAACGTGGATATTATGGAAGAAATATCACAAAACGTTGCTTGTGGTGCAAACGCCATAAGCAAAAGGGTGTTTAACGGCGGGGAAAGGATAGAAAGGAGTGCTTCCCCAAAAGACGTTGCAACCTATTTGCAAAAATTTGAAACTATTATGGAAAATAAGAAAAAATTGTTTTCCGATAATTAAAATAAGGAGAAAAAATTATGAAATTGATAACGTTTGCAATTCCTTGCTATAATTCAGCAGAATATATGGGAAAATGCATTGATTCATTGTTAAAAGCAGGCGATGAAGCCGAAATTTTGATAGTGAACGACGGGTCAACAAAGGATAACACGGCAGAAATTGCTGATAAATATGAAAAAGAATATCCAAATATTTGCAAAGCCATTCATAAAGAAAACGGTGGCCACGGCTCTGCTGTGAACGAAGGCATTAAGCACGCGACGGGCAAATATTATAAAGTTGTCGATTCAGACGACTGGGCTGATGAAGATGCTTTAAGAAAGGTTATGGACGTAATCCGCTCGTTTGAAGGAAAGGAAGAAGTGCCTGACGCAATACTTGCAAACTACGTTTATGAACACACTTATAGCAACACGCAAAGGGTTGTTCATTATAGAAATAAATTGCCACAAAACAGGCTATTTGATTTTGAAGAAAGCAAAAAATTTGGCGTTGGTCAATTTTTAGCAATGCACAGTGTAATTTACAGAACGCAAGTTTTAAGAGATATCAATTTAGAATTGCCAAAGCACACTTTCTACGTTGATAATATCTTTGTTTACACACCATTGCCATTTATCAAAAAATTCTATTATATTGACGTTGACCTTTATAGATACTTTATCGGCAGGGCAGACCAATCGGTAAACCTAGCAAACCAAATCAAAAGAAACGACCAAATGCTTCGTGTTGCAAAGATTATGATTAGCAAGTATAACGTTGAAGAATATAAAAAAGAGCGTCCAAAGTTATGCAACTATATGAAAGAATATTCGTATATCATAACTGTGTTGTCAAGTATATTCTTAATTTTAGAAGGCACGCCAGAAGCACTTGCAAAGAAGAAAGAGTTATGGAAGTACTTAAAAGAAAACGCACCATACGTATATAAGAAGTGCAAGCACAAATTCACTGCAATCACCAAGTATAACAACAAATTTATGCTTAAATTAAGCAAAATTGTGTATGCAATCGCTGCAAAAAAGCTAAAAGCCAATTAAAATTAGCAAAAAGCACGTAAAAGTAGTTTACAAAAAGAATTAATTTTGATATACTAAATAGGCTTAATACTTTAGGCAAGGTTTTGTGGCTCTCCACCCAAGGCTTTGTTTAGAGCGAACTAATCCATAAATTATAGGAGGTAAAAACAATATGGAAAAAGCAAAGAAAACAGAAATCATAGCAAAATTTGGCCGTCACGAAGGTGACACTGGTTCAGCAGAAGTTCAAATCGCACTTTTGACTGAAAGAATTAATCATTTAAATGCACACTTAATTGCAAACAAAAATGATAACCACAGCAGACGTGGCCTAATGAAGATGGTTGGTGAAAGACGTGGTCTTTTAAAGTATCTTCAAGAAATTGATATCGAAAGATACAGAAAAATTATTGCAGATTTAAATTTAAGAAAGTAAAAAGAAGGCGACATAATTTTTTGTCGCCTAATTTTTGTAAAAAGGGAAAAATTAAGTATTTATGTTTAAGTGTAGGTTGCACTTAAACTTCAATAAAATTTAGAGTTGTAATAGGAGAGAACAATGACAGAAACTTTTAGAGTATTTAAAACGACAGTCGGTGGCAGAGAACTTGTTGTTGAAACAGGCAAATATGCTGAACAAACAAACGGTTCTTGTGTTATCAAATGTGGCGACACGGCAGTTATGGTAAACGTGACCATGGCTCCAAAAGCAAGAGATGGAATGGATTATTTTCCTTTAGGGGTTGACTTTGAAGAAAAGATGTATTCTATCGGCAAAATCCCAGGTGGATTTAAAAAGAGAGAAGGCAGAGCGTCAGATAAGGCTATTTTAACATCAAGACTTATCGATAGACCTATCCGCCCACTTTTCCCAAAAGGACTTTTTAACGACGTTATAGTTATTGCAACGGCATTATCAGTTGAACCAGATATTCAACCAGAACCATTAGCAATGCTTGGCAGTTCAATTGCAATCAGCATTTCAGACATTCCATTTGCTGGCCCAACAGGAAGCGTTGTTGTAGGATTGGTTGACGGGGAATACGTTATCAACCCAGACGAAGCACAAAGAGCAAAGAGTGATTTAACGCTTAACCTTGCTGGCACAAAAGATGCAATCATGATGGTTGAAGCAGGTGCAAACGAAATTTCTGACGACCAAATGGTTGGTGCAATTCTTTTCGGACACGAAGAAATTAAGCGTTTATGTGCTTTCCAAGAACAAATCATTGCAGAAATTGGCAAGCCAAAGAAAGATATTGAATTATATAAAGTTCCAGAAGATATCGACAACGCTGTTAGAGAATATGCAAACGATATGCTTGACAAAGCACTTGACACTTTTGATAGACACGAAAGACAAGAAGGACAAGACAAGGTTGAAGCAGACTGTTTGGAACACTTTGCAGAAATCTTCCCAGACAAGACAAGGGAAATTAAAGACGCTCTTTACTATATGACCAAAGAAAAGGTAAGAGCAAAAATCACAAACACAGGTATCCGTCCAGACGGCAGAAAACTTGATGAAGTTAGAAAAATTTGGTGTGAAGCAGGCGTTCTTCCAAGAGTACACGGTTCAGGCGTGTTCACCAGAGGCATGACACAAGTTATGTCAACTTGTACACTTGGAATGCTTAGCGAAGTTCAAAAACTTGAAGGTCTTGACGGCGAATCAAGTAAGAGATATATGCACCAATACAATATGCCAGGCTATGCATCAGGCGAAGCAAGACCATTAAAGAGCCCAGGCAGACGTGAAATTGGGCACGGTGCACTTGCTGAAAGAGCATTAGAACCAGTTATTCCAAGTGAAGAAGAATTCCCATACGCAATCAGGATTGTTTCAGAAGTTTTAAGTTCAAACGGTTCAACTTCACAAGGTAGCGTATGTGGTTCAACACTTGCACTTATGGATGCAGGCGTTCCAATCAAAGCACCAGTTGCAGGTATCGCAATGGGCTTGATTAAGGACACTGAAAGTGGCAAAGTTTCAATTTTATCAGATATTCAAGGTTTAGAAGACTTCCTTGGCGATATGGACTTTAAGGTTGCAGGTACAGAAAAGGGTATCACAGCAATCCAAATGGACATTAAGATTAAGGGTATTGACGAAGCAATTTTAAGAAAGGCTATTGCACAAGCAAACGTTGGCAGACAACACATTTTATCAAAGATGTTAGAAGCAATCGACGCTCCAAGAGCAGAACTTTCTAAATATGCACCAAAGATTATATCATTTACTATTAACCCTGAAAAGATTGGTGACGTTGTTGGTAAACAAGGTAAAGTAATCAACAAGATTATCGAAGAAACAGGCGTTAAGATTGATATTGACGATAACGGAACAGTAAACATTGCAACTGTTGGTGACGGTGCAAATGCAGAAAGAGCAAAAGCAATCATTCTTTCAATTGCAAAAGACCCAGAAGTTGGCGATATGTTTATATCAGAAGTTGTAAGAATTCTTCCAAAGGTTGGGGCATTCTGCGAATTAGCACCTGGTAAAGACGGACTTATCCATATCAGCAAAATGAGCGAAAAACGCATTAATACCGTTGAAGAAGTTTTGCATATAGGCGATAAAGTTAAGGTAGAAATTATTAAAATCGGTGAAAAGGGCATTGACCTTAAACTTTTAGAAATCGTAAACGACTAATCTAAAAAAACGTGCTATAAATATGCAAGGCGGAAGCCTTGCATATTTTAACGTTAAGTTATTTTATTCTTACCCATTCGCATAAAATACGAATAGAGGTGGGGATAAATGAAGAAACTAAATAAAAGGCTAACAATAATCACAAATGTTTTGATATTTATAACTATAATATCGGTGTATGCAGTTAGTTTTATACCAAAACAAACCTTGCAAACTTATGGCAAGGACACGATAAACGCAATTTATAACGGAAACAGAAAAGAAAATAACGTTTCGCTTATGTTTAACGTTTATGAAAACACGCAAACGGTAAACGATATAATAGACGTGCTAAATGATAAGGGCGTTAAAGCCACCTTTTTTGTGGGTGGGTGCTGGGCTGATGATAATGAAAGCACTTTAAAAAGAATAATTGAGTGCGGGCATGAACTTGCAAACCACGGCTATTTTCATAAAGACCACAAAAAACTTTCGTATGAAGAAAATTGCCAAGAAATATCAAACACGGGCAATATTGTTAAGGCCCTTTGCGGAAAGGAACTAAACCTTTTTGCCCCACCGTCAGGCAGTTTTTCGCCAAACACACTTAAAGCAAGTTATGACCTTGGCTACAAGGTGATAATGTGGTCAAAGGACACCATTGATTGGCGGGACAGCGACACAGCGTTAATATATAATAGGGCAACCAAAAATTTAAGTGGTGGGGACTTGGTGCTAATGCACCCAAAAAAACACACCCTAAAAATTCTTCCAAGCATAATAGATTACTATTTGAGCGTGGGGTTTAACGTTGTCAGCGTTGGAAGAAACATTGAAAATACATAGTGGAGAAAATATGGTAAAATATAAACAATTTAACAACGGTTTAAGGCTTGTTGTAAACAAAATGGAAGGTATGCTATCGGTCAGCATAGGCGTTTTAGTTAAAACGGGCAGTATGAACGAAACGATAGAAAATAACGGCATTTCGCACTTTATAGAGCACGTTATGTTCAAAGGCACGGAAAATAGAACGGCCTTTGAAATTTCCGACCATATAGATAGAATAGGTGCACAAATCAATGCTTTCACGTCAAAAGAATTGACTTGTTATTATACCAAATCTACAAAAGACCACGCCCAAAAATCTTTAGAGATTTTATCGGATATATTCTTTAATTCAAAATTTATAAAGGAAGAACTTGAAAAGGAAAAAGGCGTTATCATTGAAGAAATTAATATGAGTGAAGACTCGCCAGAAGACGTGTGTTTGGACCTTTTATCGCAAAGTTATTTTGGCAACAACGGGCTTGGACAAACTATTTTAGGAAGCCAAAAAAACATCAAAAAATTCAGCAAAGCCGATATTGAAGAGTATATGGATAAATATTACACGGCAGATAACGTTGTAATATCAGTTGCAGGCAACGTTGATATTGATAACATTTTTACGCTTGTTGAAGAATACTTTGCAAACAAGTTCAATAGGTTTAAGAGTGCAAAGCAAGCAACAACTGTTATTCCAAACCCACAACACCTTTATAAAACAAAAAAAATAGAGCAAACACACATAAGTTTTGCAATGAAAGGCTTAAGCGTTAAAGACAAAGAAATTGATGCACTTGCTATTGCAAACATTATCTTTGGTGGTGGAATGAGCAGTAGGCTTTTTCAAAAAATCAGGGAAGAGTTGGGGCTTGCTTATAGCGTTTATTCATACGCATCACAATATAAAGATAACGGCATTTTAGAAATTTATGCTGGTGTAAACACGCTTCAAAGGGATTTGGCTGTAAACGCTATTTTAGAGCAAGTTAAGCAGTTTAAAAAGGAAAGGATTACCGAGCAAGAGTTTGAGCGTGGAAAGGCACAAATAAAAAGTGCGTTCATAATGGGGCAAGAAAGCACGGCATCGCAAATGCTTATTTATGCAAAAAGCCTAGCCCTATTAGATAAAGAATTTGATTTTAATGAAAGGATAAATCGCATTGAAAAGGTTAGCATAAGCGACGTTTGCTCAATTATCGATAAGACCTTTGACTTAACAACTTTATCAACCGCAACGGTTGGCTCAAAGCGTAGCCCGTTAAAAATTTAATTTAAAAATTTTTATAAAACATTGACAAAAAATTTATGGGTTGATATAATAATATTAAGAAAAAATTTTTAGGCAAGAGCCATGGCTCTTCTGCGTGTTAGCACACGCAGATTGCACTTGTTGGCTAATTTGCGAAAGGAGAAAAAATGAAAAAGTTTTTATCAATTTTACTCGTTGGTTTACTTTGCGTTTGTTGCTTTGCAATGACAGCATGTAAAGAAGACGAACCAAAGTCAGAAGTTTATGAATTGTATTCAATGACCTATGGTGGCACAACCTATGCATTAGGTGAAGAATTTATGGGCAACACTTTAACGAAAGACTTTATTGTTTTTGAATTCAAAGGCAATGGCAAAGTTGTTGCAAAACAAAATGGTGTAAATGCTGAAGGTTCAATGACTTGGACAAAAGATGGTAATACATATACTATCGTTCAAACTATTGAAAGTCAATCAATGACATATACCGCTACTCTTGACGGGGATATGCTCACAATGGACGTTTCTGGTTCTGGTATGGTGATTTACACATTAAAAAAGGCATAATAAATAATTAACTAAACAATAAAAAGGATTTCCTTAAAAGGAAGTCCTTTTTTTTATCTAAAAAGAATATAAATTAAGTATGAAATTTTTTAGACCTTTTCTTTGTTTTTTAATAGTTTTAAGTATATTTTTTACAATTTTTATAGGCAAAAACAAAATAATAGAGCAAAATAAAATCACTCTTCCCGCCGAATATAAAGGCATAATTTCGCTTTGGCAAATTGATGGGTTTGAGGGTGGCAGTGGCTCACGCAAACAGTTTTTATTAAAGGTTGCACGGGACTTTGAAAAGCAAAATCAAGGCGTGTTGGTTATGGTTATAACTCACACCTTTTTAAGTGCAAAAGAAAGCATAGAAAAAGGCGTTTTACCCGACCTAATTTCCTTTTCAAACGGCGTTGAAATAACCCAAATGGAAAGCCTATCAGTTTCAAGAACGGTTGCTGGTGGAAAGGTTGGGGAAAAGGTTTATGCAACCGCTTGGTGCAGGGGTGGATACGTTTTAATCAAAAATCCCAACGCAAAAAATAAAGAAACAAGCACCATAATCGTGTCGCAAAAAGAATATACCCAACCGCTTGTTGCAATGATGCTTGAGGGGATTGAGTTTGACAATGTGGAAAGTTTTTCGCCACTCGACGCATACGTTAATTTTACGCTTGGCAAAGAAGAATATTTTTTAGGCACCCAGCGTGACGTGGTAAGGCTAATAAACCGAGATTTTGAGTTTGAAAGCACGCCTTTAACCGAGTATAACGACCTTTACCAATACATAGCCCTAACCTGTCAAGATAAAACTAAAAAAAGCATAGCAAAACAATTTATTGATTATTTGCTTTGTGATAAAGTGCAAAAAAGGCTTAACCAAATCTCAATGTTTTCGCCATATGTAGAAGTGGAATATGACAATGAAAATTTAAGTTCAATGCAAAAAATAAACTGCAAAAAAACCATTTCCGCCTTTAACCACGCAAATACATTATTGCAAATGCAACAAGATGCTCTAAACGGCTTAAAAGGAAATCAAAATGCAATAAATAATATTAAAAAATTATTAATTTAACCTTGAAAAAAATTAAAAAATATAGTAAAATGATAGAAGGAGAATTTTGTGTTTAAAAACGCACTTTTAGAGATTACAAACGCAAAAATCTATTTGGACGAAAGTATGCGTCGCCACACGGGATACGGTGTTGGTGGCTGTGCAAGATATTACGCTGAAATTGACAGTTTATATAGCCTTAATTGCATTATAAACTTGGCAAAAGAACATAAAGTAAAATACAAAATAATCGGAAACGGCACAAATATTTTAGTTTCCGACCTTGGCTATAACGGAATAATAATCGACACTAAAAACTTAAACGATATATTCTTTAAGCGAGAGCAAGTCAAGGCTATGGCAGGTGCAAAGTTGGAAAAACTTATTAAGTTTGCACTTGACAATAAACTTTCTGGTTTAGAAGCCCTTTCTGGCATTCCTGCAACGGTTGGCGGGGCAATAGTTATGAATGCGGGTGCGTTTGGGCATAATATAAGCGAATATATAACTACAGTTGAAACGCTTTGCGACGGAAAGATAAAAATTTACGATAAAAAAGATTGTAAGTTTGGTTATAGAACAAGCAAATTTTGGGGCAAAAAGGAAGTTGTTGTGTCGGCGACCTTTATGCTTAACAGTAAGGAAAGAGAAAGCATTTTTGACAGCATAAAATCTTACTTAAACTTAAGGCGTTCTATCCAGCCAAGTGGCAGAAGTTGTGGCTCGGTTTTTAGAAACCCAAAACCATTTTCAGCAGGGGCGTTGATAGAAAAGGCGGGGTTAAAAGGTTATAAAGTTGGCGGTGCAACCGTTTCTGAAAAACACGCAAATTTTATAATCACGTCATCAAAAGCCACGGCAAAAGACGTTTACGTTTTAATAAATACAATAAAAGAAAAAGTGAAAGACGCATTTGGCGTAGAACTAGTTGAAGAGGTTGAGTGCGTTGGGGAATTTTAATGATACTTTCATCAGATTATCACACCCACACGACGTTTAGTCACGGAAAGGGTCAAATAATTGATAATGCTATTATAGCAAAGGAAAAAGGCTTGGTCGAGTTAGGTATATCCGACCATGGTTTTTCGCACCCTGCTTTTGGGCTTACCAAAAACAAAATTCCAAAGATGAAAACGCTTTGCAAAAATGCGAGCGAACAAACGGGCGTTAAAGTGCTTTTGGGCATTGAGTCAAACATTATCGGCACGGACGGAACGGTTGATTTAAAAGAAAAACTTTACGATGATTTTGATATTTTTTTAGCGGGAATTCACAAATTCGTTTTATATAAAATGAACACTATTTTCCCGTTATTTATAAGAAACTTTTTTTGTTCAACCTTTAACAAGAAAAAGGTGTCAAAAAGTTTAATTGACACCAACACTAAAACCTTTATAAACGTTATAAAGAAAAACCCTGTTGACGTTATAACCCACCTTAATTTTTGTTGTTTTGCAGACGCAAAAGAAGTGGCAAAAGTCGCAAGGGATTACGGAACGTATATAGAACTAAACTCAAAGAAAACCCATTTAACTGATGAAGAACTTTATGAAGTTGCATCAACAGGCGTTCAGTTTGTAATTAATTCAGATGCACACACGCCAGACAGAGTTGGTGAAATTTCGCTTGTAGAACAAATGCTTGAAAGGGTGAAAATAAATAGAGAACAAATCGCAAACATAGACGGAAGATTGCCGACTATGAGATTTAAGGCTTTTAAGGAGAAAAGATAATGAACTTTACTGACAAAATAAAAGCCGAAATCTTATCAAAGCCAATCAAGGAAACGCACTGTAAGAAAGCCTTTATTGCAGGTTTAATCCGTGGCTCTGGCGTGCTTTATGAAAAGGCGGGCGAACTTGGTATAGAGTTTAAAGCCCCAGACGAGCAAACGGCAATGGCTTTAACCACCACTTTTATGGAACTTTACAATTATGAAATAAGGGAAGTTTCGGTAAAAGAAGATAGGCAAAGCAAAAAGGATAAATTTTACCTTTCTTTAAGCGGTCAACAAGCGGTTGACATCTTGCTTGACCTTGGCATTTTACTAATCGACAATGATGAAGTTGCGGTGGACTTGCAGTTTTTTGGGGAAATAACCAAAAAAGAGTGTTGCGTTAAAGCGTTTATAAGGGGGCTTTTCGTTGCATCAGGAAGATGCACTTTGCCAAACGAAAAGGATAGTTCAAGCACAAGTTATCATTTAGAAATTAACTTTTCACACCACGCACCTGCATTAGAAACGAGTTCAAAACTTGCAGAATTTGGCGTTTTGACAAAGATAGTGCCAAGAAGGGACGGTTATATAGTGTATATTAAAAGTGCTGAAGAAATAAAGGACTTTTTGGCGTTTTTGCCAGCACCGTTATCCGTGCTTAAAATCACCGACTTAATGGTGAACAGAGAGTTTGCAAACAACATAAACAGGCAAAAGAATTGCGACTTGGGAAACGTTAATAAGCAGGTGGAAGCATCGGCAAAGCAAATTGAAGCGATAAATAAGATAAACCAAACTATAGGGCTTAAAGGCTTAAAGCCAGATTTAGCCCAAACGGCAGAGTATAGGATAAAATATCCTGACGACACGCTTAACGAACTTGCCGAGAGATTAAAAATAAGCAAAAGTTGCTTAAACCATAGATTAAGAAAATTAATAGTTATAGCAAAAGAACTATAAAGGAAAAAGTTATGTCAGATTTCGTACATTTACACCTACATACAGAATATAGCCTTCTTGACGGTGCAACCAGAATAGACCAACTATTCAAGGCTTGTAAAGACAAGGGTATGGACAGCGTTGCAATAACCGACCACGGAAACATGTTCGGTTCGCTTTACTTTGCAGAAGAAGCAAAAAAAGCAGGCATAAAGGGCATTATTGGCTGTGAAATGTACGTTTGTGATGATTACCTTGAAAAATCAGGTAAGCAAAATTATGACCACCTTATTTTACTTTGTAAAAATAAAGTTGGTTATAAAAACCTTATAAAGTTAGACTCGATTGCATACGTTGACGGGTTCCACTATAAACCAAGAATCGACTATAAAACGCTAAAAAAATATAGCGAAGGCTTGATTTGTCTATCTGCTTGTCTTGCGGGCAGAATTCCAAAACGCCTTTTAGAAAACGATTATTATGGTGCAAAAGAAACTGCACTTATGCTATACGATATCTATAAAGATGATTTTTATATAGAAATTCAAGACCACGGTTTAGAAGAGCAAAAGAGAATCAATCCACTTTTAATTAAACTTGCAAAAGAACTTAATATTCCACTTGTTGCCACAAACGACGTGCATTATTTAGAGCAAGAAGATGCCGAAATGCAAGACGTTATAATGTGTATAAGTATGAAAACCACCATTGACGACCCAAAAAGGTTGAAGATGGAAAGCGACCAGTCATACTTAAAATCGCCAGAAGAAATGAAAGAACTTTTTTCATATCTTCCAGAAGCCATTGAAAACACCAAAAAGATTGCCGACAAGGTGACCGAAGAAGTTTTCAATCTTACACCAAAAGGCGACCCTATAAGGGATGAATCGCTTATCCCAAAATACGTGCCAGAAGACGGAAGCACTGCAAAAGAATATTTAAGAAAACTTGCCGAAGAAGGCTTAAAAAAGAGATACGCCGTCATCACTGATGAAATTAGAGAGCGTTTTGAATATGAGTTTGACGTTATCAGTTCAATGGGCTTTTGCGATTACTATTTAATCGTTTGGGACTTTATTAACTATGCAAGAAGCGTGGGCATTCCTGTTGGTGCAGGGCGTGGTTCTGGTGTTTCAAGTATTATCGCTTATTCGGTTGGCATTACCGACGTTGAACCGTTGGGTTATCAACTCATTTTTGAAAGATTCCTTAACAGAGAAAGGGTAAGTATGCCCGACTTTGACGTTGACATTTCAGATGCCCGCCGTGGCGAAGTTGTTGAATACGTTAGAAATAAATACGGCTCTGAAAGGGTTGCTCAAATTATCACTTTTGGCACAATGGCAGCAAAGGGAGCTATTAAGGACGTTGCAAGGGTGTATAGAGTGCCTTATGCAACGGTTGATAAAATAACCAAACTTATGGACGGCAAATATACAATTCGCCAATCGTTAGGCTTTGATTTAACCAAGGATAAAGAAAACGTTGGCGTGCCAGAATTTGCTGAAATTTATAATACAGACGAGCAACTTAAAAAGATAATAGATATGGCAATTAAGGTGGAAGGGTTGCCACGCCAAGCGTCAATGCACGCAGCAGGCGTTGTTATATGCGAAAAGCCTATAATGGACAACGTGCCACTTCAAAGAAACGGCGATGATATTACCACGCAGTTTGACATGGTTGAAGTTGAAGCGTTGGGTATGCTTAAAATGGACTTCTTGGGTTTAAGAACTTTAACCGACGTTCAACTTGCTTGCCAATACGCAAAGGAAAATCACGGTGTTGACCTTGACTTCCATAAAATCGGCTATGAAGACCAAGGTGCATATGAACTTATTGGCTCGGGCGAAACTGACGGTGTGTTCCAACTTGAAAGTCCGGGTATGAAAAGGTTTATGAGGAACTTAAAACCATCAACCTTTGAAGATATTATTGCAGGTATATCATTATATCGTCCAGGTCCAATGGACTCAATCGACGATTACGTTAAGAATAAGCACAATCCAGAATTGGTTAAATATGACCACCCATTGTTAGAGCCTATCTTAAAGAACAGTTATGGCATATTAGTATATCAAGAACAAGTTATGCAAATTTGCCAAAGCCTTGGTGGGTTTACGCTTGGCCACGCAGACGTGGTTAGAAAGGCGATGGGTAAAAAGAAAGTTGATATTATGGAACAACAAAAATCAATCTTCGTTTATGGTGGTATTAACGAAAGCACAGGTCAACCGGTTGACGGTGCAATAAAGCGTGGCGTTCCAGAAGACGTTGCAATAATGATTTACGATAATATGAAACCGTTTGCAAAGTATGCGTTCAACAAATCGCACGCAGCAGCGTATGCAGTTTTGGCATACCAAACGGCATATTTAAAAAGATATTATGAAGTTGAGTTTTTCTGTTCTATCTTAAACAACAGAATAGATAAAATCGAAGAACTTTCAAAATACTTAACCTATCTAAAGTCAAAAGAAATAAATGTTTATACCCCAGACATTAACAAGAGTAAAGCAATGTTCAGTTGCGAAAACAAGGGCATACGTTTTGGTTTAGTGGGCTTAAAGAACGTCGGGCTTGGCGTAATTGAACAAGTTATAGAAGAAAGAACGAAAAACGGCGACTTCACTTCGTTTGAAGACTTTATAAATAGGTGCGTAAGTTTAGGCATAAATAAGCGACTTGTTGAAAGTTTAATCTTATCAGGTGCGTTTGATTGCTTTAACGTCAACCGCAGAACGCTTATGGCTGTTTATGCAAACTATATGGATAGGGTTTCGACCATAAACAAGAAAAAGGACCAAATGCAAATTTCCATTTTCGGCTCAATTTTGGAAGAAGACGAAGGGTTAGAATTAGAATATCCAACAATGACCGAGTTTTCTTCAAAAGAAAAGTTGTCGCTTGAAAAGGCTGTTTTAGGAATTTACTTATCAGGTCACCCATTGTCCGATTTTAGAGAACAGTTTAATATGTTCACCTTTAACACGTCCGTATTAGATTATTATGACGAAGATGAGGACGGGGTAAAGACCTTTACCGAAATAAAAGACGGCGAACACGTTGTTATGGGCGGAATTATAAACGAGTTTAAAAAACTTCCAACCAGAAGCGGTCAAACAATGGCGTTTGTAAACGTGGAAGACTTGCACGGTCAAATTGAAGTTGTGTGTTTCCCAAAAGTTTATGAAAGGAGCATAGACAACTTAAAGCCTGACCAAACTGTAAGGGTTAGCGGAAAAATTCAAATTAAAGACGGCGTTTGTCAAGTTATTGCAGATTCGGTTGATAAACTTGAAATTAAAGAGCAAACTGAAGTTCAACAAGAACAAGAGTATATGGGCTTAATCATTCCAGATAACGTGGTGGATAAGAAAGATGAAATTCTAGATATACTATCAAGTTATGTTGGGGATATCCCTGTAATTGTCGCTATAAAAAATCAAAAATATAGCACAAATTGTTCGGTAAGAAAGTGTGAAGGATTAATAAGCGAACTAAAAAATTACGTAAGCGAAAAAGATATAATATTTTTTAGAAAAAACACTAAAAAAACACCTTAAAAAAGTAGAAAAAAAATAAAGGATATGTTAAAATATTTTTAATATGTTCGGCTTGGAACAAGGAGAGAAAAAAATGGAAAGAATTGCCGTTTTAACAAGTGGTGGCGATGCTCCTGGTATGAACGCTTGTATAAGGGCAGTGGTAAGAACTGCACTTAACAACAATATGGATATTTATGGCGTAGAAAGGGGCTATGAAGGTTTGGTCAAAGGCGAAATCAGCAGACTAAACACCCGTTCTGTTTCTGATATGATTCATAGGGGCGGGACCTTTTTAAACACTGCAAGATGTGCGGATTTTAAGGATATTGAAGTTCAAAGGCAGGCTGTTGAAGCATTGTCGGCTTACGGCATTGAAGGGCTTGTTGTTATCGGTGGTGACGGAACTTTCCGTGGTGCAAACGATTTAAGCAAAAACTTTGGTGTAAGGGTAATGGGTATCCCAGGCACGATTGATAACGACTTGGCTTATACCGATTACACGGTTGGGTTTGACACTGCAGTAAACACAGTGCTTTGGGCAATCAACAATCTCCGTGACACCTTCCACTCGCACGATAGGGTTGGCTTGCTTGAAGTTATGGGAAGAAACTGTGGCGACATTGCGGTTTATGCAGGTGTTGCTGGCGGTGCGGAATATGTTTTAGTTCCAGAAATTCCATACGATTTAGATAAAATTGCATCATCGATAAAGAAAAGTTATTTGCGTGGCAAAACGTCAAACATGATAATTTTAGCAGAAGGTGCAGGCAACCGTGATGAGATTGCCGATTACATTGCAAAGAAAAGTGGGATAGGCGTTAAGGTGACAAACTTTGGGCATATTCAACGTGGTGGCTCGCCAAATATGGCAGACAGGGTTTTGGCAGCACGTTTTGGCTATAAGGCTGTTGAACTTTTAAAAGAAAAGCACGACAGTTGTGCAATAGGGATTAGAGATAACAAAATTATAACCGTTCCGTTTGATGAGGTGCAAGCGGGCGAAAAAAGGTTCGATAACGAACTTTATAACATAGCACACGTTTTGGGCTTATAAACGCATAGGGGATAAAATTATGAAGTTTTTTCATGTTTATGATGACCACTTTATAAAAGGTTTAGAAAAAAACGGATTTTTAAATAAAGACGCAGGTGTAAAACTTAAACATTCTTGGGCGTTAAAAAACGTTGAAAAGTTTAATGAATATGCAAAAAAGGGCAGTAAGGTATACAACTACATAAAAGAAAACAAAATTCCTATGTACGTTGATAGATTTTGCGGTGGCTCTACTTGGCACGATTACCTTGTTGATAAAAACCTTACAGAAGAATATCGCAACATTTTAGGCGATTGGTTTTTGGGTTTCCAAGTGCACGAAAGTGGCTCTAATCGTCGTAGGTCAGAATGGCCCACAATGATAAGAAGAATGGGGCATAAAGGTCCATACGACTTAAACGAAATTAAAGAAAAGATGCTCCACCCATACGTGACCAACGTTTTAGAAGACGGAACACGCTTGTTTTCAACCACGCAAGATAACCTTGAATATTACTGCAACTTAAAGTATGCAGAAACATACCCAGAGTTCCTTGATGAAATGAACGAAATGTTTAGAAGAAGAATTAAGGATACGGGCAACAACGTTATTCCTTGCGATAGTTATTTCTTGGCAACAAAAATGCAAAACGATTTGGGGATAAGAACGTTTATGCCAGAAGTTGGTGCACAAATTCCGCTTATGAGAATAGCAGTTGCACTTGCTCGTGGCGTTGCAAAAGCATACGGCAAGACTTGGGGCGTTTACTATGAATGTTGGAGAGAAGAGCCGGGCGTTGACTATTTTATGCCTAACTATTCGACAAGTGCAATTAACGAGTGGAATTTGCGTACAGAAGAATACGTGAGTTTTTATGGTGAAAACGGTGGCAGTTCAAGGCTACTTCAAGATAGAATATATCATCACGCATTAATGAGCGGTGCTGATTATTTTTCAGAAGAGTGGGAAGGCTATACAAGTTATTGCGACTTGCAAAACTTTACTCTTTCACCATACGGAAAGTTAAAGAAGAACTTTATTAACCGCACTCAAAGGATAGAGGGCGTTAAGGCAAAAATCCCATTTGCAATCGTTCTTCCAAAAGAATTCTGCTGTATCGAACTTCCAGATATCTTTACCGATTGGAAGATAGGTGAATATAAGACAACGCATTTAAGCAGTCCATTAAGCAAAGAAGAAATCGATTACTTTGGCCACGTTGAAGACGTGTTGAAATTGATTTTTGCCCGTGTTGAACAATACGGCAACGAAGGTCACGTTTTAACTAACTCTAAATTTGGTGACCAATTCGATATTATATATTATGACACGCCAGAAAGTGCATTGAATAATTATGAATATTTGATTGATGCAACCAAAGACGGCGAATTTATCAAAGCAAAAGCAGGCACAAACCTAAAAATTATAGACAGCAGTGATATTGACAAGTTAGAATTAACCTTAAATGAATTAACAAAACAAGTTATGCCTTGCTTTGTTGAAGGTTTACCTTGGATTGTGTCACAAGATAAAAACGGCAACCAACTGCTTTCAATCTTTAACAACGAAGGCAATACAAGAAGTTTGTTAAAGGGCGACACAATTGACGACAAGGCGGACAAGTTTGTTAAAGTTTGGTTTAAGGAAGGCACCGTGCCAACAGTGTTATATTCTTCAACGAGAGTAGAAATTGAAAAAATTGATGATAAGACTTATAACGTTTTAGTTCCAGCAACAGGCGTTGTAATCTTACAATTTTAATAAATAATTATTTGTCAAAAGAAGGAGAAGGACAATGAAATTTTTTCACGCTTATGATGACCATTTTATAAAAGGGTTAGAAAAGAACGGTTTGTTAAACAAAGATTCAGGGCTTCGTATCCAACAAAGTTATAGATTCCCTAATCACATTAAGTTTAATGAATATGCTAAAAAGGGTAGCAAATTCTACAACTACATAAAAGAAACAAAAACGCCTATGTATGTTGATAGACTTTGTGGTGGTGCAACTTGGCACGATTATAAGTTTGATTTAGAACTTGCAAATGATTATCGTGAAATGCTTGGCGATTGGTTTTTGGGTTTCCAAGTTCACGAAAGTGGTTCTAACCGCAGAAGGTCAGAGTGGAAAGGTATTATTAGAAGAATGGGACATAAAGGCCCATACGATTTAGAAGAAATGAAGAAGATAATGGTTCACCGTTTTGCAAAACTTCCAGACGGAACGCCACTTCATTCAATCACAACGGACAGCCTTGAATATTACGCAACAAAAACTTATGCTGAAACATACCCAGAATTCATTGAAGAATTAAAGGAAATGTTCCAAAGAAGACTTGACGATACTGATGACAACGTTATTCCTTGCGACAGTTATTATTTGGCAACAAAAATACAAAACGATTTGGGAATGAGAACGTTTATGCCAGAAGTTGGTGCACAAATTCCACTTATGAGACTTGCTGTTGCAGTTGCACGTGGTATGGCAACTTGCTATAACAAAACTTGGGGTATTTATTACGAATGCTGGCGTGAAATTCCAGGCGACTATATTATGCCTAACTATTGCTTAAAGGGTATCAATGAAAGATGCTTGCCAAAAGCAGAATATATCAGCAAGTATGGCGAAAACGGCGGTAGTTCAAGACTTCTTCAAGACAGAATTTATAACCACGGCTATATGAGCGGTTGTGATTATATGTCAGAAGAATGGGGTGCATATTGCAGTTATCAAGACTGTGAAGAATTCACACTTTCAGCATACGGTAAGTTAAAGAAAGAATTTATCGATAGAACACAAGCATTAGGCTATATCAAAGCAAATATTCCATTTGCAATCGTTTTACCACAAGAATTAAGTTGTATCGAACTTCCAGACATATTTACTGAATGGAAAATCGGTGAACATAAGACAACCAATTTGGAAAGCCCATTAAGTCAAGAAGAAATCGATTTCTTTGGTCACGTAGAAGACGTGTTGAAACTTATTTTTGCAAACGCTGATGAAGTGCGTGGAAACGAAGGCTTTGTCCTCACAAACTCTCGTTTTGGCGATTTGTTTGACGTTATTTATGACGATACGCCAGATGAAGCACTTAAAAACTATAAATACTTAATCGATGCAACCAAAGAAGGCAACTTCTTAAAGAAGAAAGGTGCAGAGTTTAACGTTATTGATAGTAGCGACATTAACAAGTTAGAAAAGACCCTTAAAGACTTGGAAAAAGAAATTATGCCTTGCTATGTTGAAGGCCTCCCATATATCGTTTCTAAAAACGAAAAGGGTGACGACTTCTTAACCATTTTCAACAACGAAGGTAATGAAAGGGACGAAAACGTTGGTGACATAATCCACCACGAAGCAGATAAAACTGTTAGAGTTGTGTTTAAGCAAACACCAAACCTTGAAACTATTTACCAATCAAGCAAGTTGGAAATTAAGAAGATTGATGATAAAACGTACGATATCTTTGTTCCAGCAGCAAGCGTTTCAATCATCAAGTTTTAATAGAAAAATATAATTATTTACATAAAGGAGAAAAGAAATGAAAGGTTTAAAAGGAGCATTGATGTTCGCTCAATCAGGCGGGCCAACGTCAGTTATTAACGCAAGTGCAGCAGGCGTATTTATCGAAGGTTTATCAAACGATATGATTACCGAAGTTTACGGTGCAGCACACGGCATTAGGGGAATTCTTAACGAAGAATTTTTTGATATGTCAAAAGAAGACATTAAGGAATTAGAATTATTAAAGAACACACCATCATCAGCACTCGGTTCAGTTAGATATAAACTTAAAGACGCATCTGTTGATGACACTGATTACAAAAGACTTTTAGAAGTGTTCAAAAAATATAATATCCGTTATTTCTTCTATAACGGTGGCAACGACAGTATGGACACTTGCAATAAAATCAGCAAATATATGGCTAAATCAGGCTACGAAATGAACGTTATTGGCGTTCCAAAGACAATCGATAACGACCTTTACGGAACCGACCACTGCCCAGGCTTTGCATCAGCAGCAAAATATATTGCAACTTCTATTATGGAAATCAACCTTGATGCAAAGGTTTACGATACGCCAATGATTTGCGTTATCGAAGTTATGGGAAGAAACGCTGGCTGGCTTACCGCTGCCGCTCAACTTGCAAACGCAAAGGGTTTAGGTGCTGACCTTATTTATCTTCCAGAAATCGCATTTGACGTTAACAAGTTTATTGCAGACGTTAAAGACGTTATGGCAAAGAATAACAACAAGTGTATCGCAGTTGTTTCAGAAGGTATCAAAAATGCTGACGGCGTGTTAGTTTGTGAAGCACTTGGCCAAGTTGGTGCACGTGACAGTTTTGGTCACGCTCAATTAGGTGGCGTTGCAGCAACACTTGCAAACATTGTTAAGGCTGAAACAGGCTCAAAGGTAAGGGCAGTCGAACTTTCATTGATGCAAAGATGTGCAGCACACTGTGCAAGTGCAACTGACGTTGAAGAAACTTTCGAAGCAGGTAAACAAGCAGTTAGAGCAGCAGTAAACGGCGAAACTGACAAAATGGTTTGCTATGCAAGAAAAGAAGGTGCAAAATACGAATGCGAATACAAACTTTTACCATTAGAACTTGCTGCTAACACTGAAAAGACCGTTCCACTTGAATGGATTATCAATAACGGCACAGGCATTTCTAACGAATTCGTTGATTATGCACTTCCACTTATCCAAGGCGAAGTTGATATGCTTAAAGAAGACGGACTTCCAAGATTTGCAAAACTTAAAAAAGTTTTAGTAAAAAAATAAATTTCGACAAAATTTTTAAAAAGACTTGAAAAATTATGTTAAAGGTGCTATCATAGTATTTGATAGGTTTAAGGAAAAGGGTTTTGTTATGAAAAATTATTTTTTACAAACTGCATCACAAAATAGACCTTTTTCTTGCACCCCAAAAATCAGTTTTTAAAGAAGCCACTTTTGGCTTCTTTTTTTTGTAAAAAAAGAAAAAATAAATTTGTGGAGGAAAAACAAATGAACAAGAACGGATTGATTTATGACGTTCACGAGAAACCACCTTTCGGTAAGAACTTGTTGTTCGCTTTCCAACAAGTGTTAGCAATTCTTGCTGCAACGGTATTAGTGCCAGTGTTAGTTGACCAAGGCACAGGCAGAATGAGCCAAGCGGCTGCTTTAATAGGTGCGGGCGTTGGTACGATAGTATATTTACTATTCACCAGATTTAAGAGCCCTGTATTTTTAGGCAGTTCGTTTGCATTTATTTCGCCACTTATAACAGGCGTTTCATATGGATATTGCGGTATAATTTTAGGCTCAATTTTTGCTGGTTTAGTTTATGTAATTATTGCATTAATCATAATGAAAGTTGGTGCTGGCTGGATTAACAAGTTGATGCCACCTGTTATTATTGGGCCAACTGTTGCTCTTATTGGTTTAAGCCTTGCAGGTTCAGCAATGAACAACGTTATGAACACAGCAGTTGATACAGCAAACTATAACCTTTTAGGTATTGTAGTTGCAATCGTAACTTTCTTGGTGACCGTTATCGTTTCAGTTAAAGGTAGCAAAGGGTTAAGAATGATACCATTTATTATTGGTGTTTTAGCAGGCTATGTTGTTGCTGCTATCATAACACTTATCGGTTATCATGCTTGTGGAAGTTTATATTGCAAAATTATTGACTTCTCAAAATTCCAAGCAGTTGCAGACTTTAACAACTGGTTGCCAAACATTACTTTTGTTGGTGCTATTAAAGAATTGACAAGTGGCGAATTGTTGTTAGATGGTGCAGGAGTAGTTTCTATCTTATTAGCGTTTGCACCAGTTGCATTAGTAGTATTTGCTGAACACGTTGCAGACCACAAGAATTTAGGTTCAATTATTGGTAAAGATTTACTTCAAGAACCAGGTTTAGATAGAACACTTTTAGGTGATGGTGTTGGTTCTATGGCTGGTGCATTCTTTGGTGGTTGTCCAAATACAACTTATGGCGAAGCAGTAGGTTGTGTTGCAATTTCAGGCAATGCATCAGTAAAAACTATTTTAACAACTGCAATTATGTGTATTGTTTTGGCATTCGTTTATCCAGTAATGGTATTCATTCAAACAATTCCTGATTGTGTAGTAGGTGGTATTTGTATCGCTCTTTACGGCTTTATCGCAGTATCAGGCTTAAAGATGTTCAAAGATGTTGACTTAAACGATTCTAAAAACTTATTCGTAGTTGCAGCAATTTTAATCCCAGGTATTGGTGGTTTAACACTTAACTTCGGCGTTATTGATGGTGGTGTTAACACGTTTGCAACACCATTGATTAAAATTTCAGCAATTGCTTGTGCATTGATTTTAGGTATCATCACAAACGTTATCTTAAAACCATCAAAAGCAAAGAAGGAAGAAAAGAGCGAAAAAGATGTTGCTTAATTTATAAGGAGCAATTATGAAAGAATATAAAAACGTTTATATTTTAGACCACCCACTTATCCGTCATAAACTTGCAATTATTAGAGATAAAAACACTAATACAAAACAGTTTAGAGAAGTTATAAGTGAACTTGCAACGCTTATGGCATACGAAAGTTTTAAGGACGTTCCAACACAAAAAATTGTTGTTGAAACTCCACTTGAAACGGTTGAACAAACTGTTGTAAAAGAAAACTCAATTGCCATTGTTCCTATTCTTCGTGCAGGGCTTGGTATGGTTGATGGAATTTTATCATTATTCCCAGCCGCAAAAGTTGGACATATCGGTTTATATCGTGATGAAGAAACTTTTGAGCCAAAAGAGTATTATTGCAAACTTCCTGTGGGTATTGAAGAAAAAGTTGTTATGGTTGTTGACCCAATGCTTGCAACAGGTGGCAGTGCTTGTGATGCGATTACAATGCTTAAAAAACGTGGTTGCAAAAAGATTAAATTGATGTCAATTATCGGTGCACCAGAAGGTGTTAGCAAGGTTGCAGATGCTCATCCAGACGTTGAAATTTACGTTTCAACATTAGATAGATGTTTAAATGAACATTGTTATATACTTCCAGGTTTAGGCGATGCAGGTGACAGAATTTTCGGTACAAAATAAACTTATAAGAATCAAAAGGGTACAGCCAAATTGGTTGTACCCTTTAATTTTGTTATAAAAACTTTTTTAGTTCTTGCTCGTATTGTTCTTCTAGGGATAAAAGTTCGTTTAACAACTCTAAAACGCCTTCATCAAGGTTAGAGCCTTCGTTTTTCATAGCGGTAAGTTCGTTAATGCCCATAACAGTTCCGTTAATCATCATTTCCGCCACTTGGTTTCTGCTGTTATTAAAAAGCGTTTTCATCTTAATACTGCTCCAAAGCATAGCCTTTTTTAGTGGGTTAATATCCTTTGGGTCAACGTTATGCTCTGCCATAAAGGTTGAAAGTTTGCCAATAACTTTTTCATAACCTTCATACTCTTCGGTCAAATGATTTTTAATATCATCATCTTCAACCGACGGCAAAAGGTCGGAAATGCTTTGAAGTGCAATGTGTGCGTTTTTATAAATATCGTTAAGTGCTTTTTGGTTATAATCGTTTAACTCCATAAAAATCTCCTTTTATAAAATGTTAAAAATAGTTTGTGAAAGGTTAAATAAAATATGTAAAAACGTTTGACTTTTTTAGCAAAATATTATAAAATACACAAGGTAGCCGCTCGAAAGGGGTTTTATAAACGTGTAATCACTGCCCCAAAATTAAATTCGGCGAGACAGGTTAGCAGGAGGTAAAATTATGTACGCAATCGTAGAAAACGGTTCAAAGCAGTACAAAGCAGAAGTTGGTCAAGTTATCAGATTTGAAAAACTTTCAGCAAATGTAGGCGACAAAGTTGAGTTCAGCGTTTTAATGGTTTCAGATGAAAACGGCGTTAAAGTTGCTGACGAAGCAAAGGCATTTAAGGTAGTAGGCGAAGTAGTTGAACAAGGCAAAGACAAAAAAATTATCGTGTTCAAATACAAAGCAAAGAAAAACGAAAGAAAGAAACAAGGTCACAGACAACCATTTACGGCTGTTAAGATTCTTGAAATCGTTGCGAAGTAAGGACGGAGGGTAGAAATATGATATTATTTAGATTATTTGCACACCACAAAGGTGGTGGTAGTACCAAAAACGGCAGAGACAGCAACGCAAAAAGACTTGGTGTAAAGAGAGTTAACGGTCAAGAAGTTCTTGCTGGTGGCATCATCGTTCGTCAAAGAGGAACAAAGATTCACCCAGGTAATAACGTAGGTATCGGCAGTGACGATACTTTATACGCTTTGATTGACGGTGTTGTTAAGTTCGAAAGAATGGGCAGAAACGACAAAAAAGTTAGCGTTTACGCAAAAGAAAACTAAAATAAATAACGGACTAGGTTTTCCCAGTCCGTTTATTTTTTATTAGGTAGTGGTATGAACAAGATTGAAAAAATCATTTTTGATAGTGAATATTTTGACGCCTTGTCCACGTTAGACTGTGGGCAAATTTTCCGTTTTAAAAAACTAAATAAAGGCTATTTGGTCCTATCAAAAGATAAGGGTGCAATTATTCATACCGAAAACAACCAAACCACAATACAGTGCTTGGCAGAAGAAAAAGAGTACTTTATTAACTTTTTTGATTTAAACAGAGATTATAAAGCCATTTGCGACAGTGCAAAAAGCCAAAACCTTTCAATTTTAACAAAATCGGTTGAAAGCGGAAAGGGTATAAGAATTTTAAATCAAGATATAGAAGAAACGCTCTTTTCATTTATAATTTCCCAAAACAACAATATCCCAAGAATTAAGGGAATAATCGAAAAATTATGTCAAGGCTTGGGCGAGAAAAGAGAAATTTTAGGTATAGAATATTTTGCCTTTCCGACAGTGGAAAAGATGGCAAAAGCAGACCTATCTTTTTATCAAAATATCGGGCTAGGTTATAGAGCAAGATATATAAAAAACCTTGCAGAAAGCATATACAACGGCTTAAACTTGCACGAATTAAACGCCCTTTCAACCAAAGAATTAAGAAAAAGTCTTTTAGGCATTTTAGGCGTGGGCAAAAAGGTTGCGGACTGTGTTTTGCTTTTCGGCTTTCATAAAAGCGACAGTTTCCCTGTGGATACTTGGATAGAAAAAGTTTATAGGGAAGATTTTAAAGGTGAGATTAAAGATAGGGCAAAAATATCCGATTATTTAGTTGAAAGATTCAAAGAAAATTCGGGATACTATCAGCAATATTTGTTTTATCATAAACGCTCGCACGAAAAAAAGGATTAAAGATAAAAAAGGCGTAAAAAATAATTGTCAAAAATGCGTTATTATGATATACTAAAACAAAGAAAAATATAGATAAAATTTTGGAGGCATAGATTTATGCAGTATTCAACTGAAGTAAAAGAAATGACCTGCGTATGCAAAGGCCCAAAACATGGCCCAGCTCCAATCCCAGAAGAAGGAAAATGGGTTGAAGCGAAAGAAATTAAAGACATTTCTGCATACACGCACGGTGTAGGCTGGTGTGCACCACAACAAGGTGCTTGTAAACTTTCATTAAACGTTAAAGACGGTATTATTGAAGAAGCACTTGTTGAAACTATTGGCTGTTCTGGTATGACACACTCTGCGGCAATGGCAGCAGAAATTTTACCAGGCAAAACCTTGCTTGAAGCACTTAATACAGACCTTGTTTGCGATGCTATCAACACCGCAATGAGAGAACTTTTCTTGCAAATCGTATATGGCCGTTCACAATCTGCTTTCTCTGAAGGTGGTTTAGTTATCGGTGCAGGTATGGAAGATTTAGGTAAGGGTGCACGTTCAATGGTTGGTACAATGTATGGTACCAAGGCAAAAGGCGTAAGATATTTGGAAATGACCGAAGGTTATTGTACCAAAATGGCTCTTGACGAAAATGACGAAGTTGTTGGTTATGAATTCGTTTCACTTGGCAAGATGACCGACTTTATTAAGAAAGGTATGGAACCTAACGAAGCATATGAAAAGTCAAAAGGCACTTATGGTCGCTTTAAGGCTGAAGATGGTGTGGTTAAGTATATTGACCCACGTAAAGAGTAATAGGGGGAAAGAAAAATGGCACAATTTGAAGGTTATGAAAGAAGAGAAGCCAAAATTCTGGCAACATTAAAAGAATACGGCATTTCATCAATTGACGAATGTAAAGAAATTTGTGATAAATATGGTATTTCTCCTTACACTATCACACAAGAAACACAACCAATCTGCTTTGAAAACGCTAAATGGGCATACACAGTTGGTAGTGCAATCGCATTAAAGGCTGCTGAAAAAACAGGCGACAAGTCTGCTGCAACCGCTGCTGCTAATATCGGTATCGGTTTACAAGCGTTCTGTATCCCAGGCTCTGTTGCTGAAAACAGAAAAGTTGGTTTAGGTCACGGCAACCTTGGCAAAATGCTTTTATC
>JAEIGA010001746.1_pt1 | contig 34413 bp, 29 predicted proteins | sample 9270691 | NCBI WGS metagenome assembly JAEIGA01 (sample SAMN17057246, study PRJNA624740) | gut metagenome | biome: biome; isolation source: fecal sample | host: Bos grunniens | place: China: Xizang | collected 2019
GAAAATATTTTTAATTTTGTAGTGCTATTGGATAAATAGCAGACATATTGAAAGTGTTTTCGATGTCCTAAAATGGAAATGTGGAAGTTTTCAAGACAGTAGGATGACGAACAGCACTCATTTCTTGTATAGCTATGTGGCTATGCACTTTCTGTGCATGTACCCATACTATCCAAGTGTGGGGCATTGTATTCGTTTGTTACTGTCAGGTCTTTCCACAACCTCCATTTTGATAGACGAAATCAACTCCACACTTTCTTTTTTTATGCATATCCATATAGTGAATCAATTACACATAGAATTGATTTATAACACTTTATATTAACTTAAACTTTTATTTGTATGAAAAAACTTTTCATTATCATCGCAGCTGCTGTTGTAGCAGTCTCTTGTTCATCATCTGCAAAGCTTATCACCACAGCTTCATATGGTACCTTCAACGACCCTCAGATTCTCCTGTCGGCCGTATATGCAGATCTTGATGTTCAGCAGACAAAGATTACCTATTTCTACATCCCATCTAAGACCGTTATCGCAGGTGGTATGGACAATATCATTAAAACTGCTGTAAGCGAGGCCTTGGCTCAGAACAATAATGCTGATGTATTGGTAGGTCTTCAGAAGCAGATTAAGTACAACAAACTGGGTGAGATTGAGTCGATTGTCATCACTGGCTATCCTGCACACTATACAAATATGCGTGCCGCTGACGACTGCTACTTCCAGGATGTTAAGTTTGTTCCAGAGGCTCCTAACAACGGTGTCTTGGGTAAGGGTCTTCTTAAGATAGGTAAGAAATAGTCAATCTGATAACATTGTAATATGAAGAGGTTTATATCCTTACTCGTCTTGGTCATGGTCGCTATGGCGGCCATGGCTCAGGGAGGACGAGTAGTTCGAGGTGTGGTATTAGATAGAGACAATCGGCCTATTGCCAACGCCACGGTTAGTGCTGTGGGTGCTGAGGATAGCGTTGCCACAGGCTCAGATGGTAGCTTTACGATCACCGTTCCAACATATACCCGCGAGGTGCAAGCCTCGTTTGAGGGCTATCATTCAATGAAACTTGAGGTGGATGGTTCACATCTTATTTTTAAGCTCAAGGCTGATTCCAACTACGCCAAGGCTAAGGAGCAGGCGCGCATCGCTGCTGAGCAGGCGGCTATTGCCAATGCTAAGGCCGCAACGCAGGCTCGCTTAGCAGCCGAGAAGAGGGCTGAGGCAGAGCGATTAGCAGCCGAGAAGGAGGCTGCAGCCAAGGCTAAGGCCGAAAAAGAAGCACTTTCAGCCGCTGAAAAGCAGGCCGAGGAGCAAGCACGTATAGCTGCCGAGAAGGAGGCTACAGCCAAGGCTAAGGCCGAGAAGGAGGCTGTAAGGCTAGCTCAAAGAGAGGTACAGCGCAAGTCAAAACCAGAGGCGGTAAGCACAAAGAAGGATAATTTCTTTGTATCTTTTAATATTGCAATTCCTAATCTTAAGCATACAAATATGGGCTTTGGACCGATGCTCGGATGGAGTAGGAAAGTGGGTGTATATACAAAGCTCTCATTTAGTAAAACGCCTGATTTCATCAATTCCAAACCTGGTTATGACGCATTCTACTCTGGCGAATATAGACTCTCACACAATGCTGTAACAGCAGGTATACTTATCAAACTTTGGAATCCAATCTACCTATACACTGGCGTAGGTGGTACGTGGGGTAACGTGGTGTGTGAGAGTGCGCTTTCGGGTAAGTACTACAACGCTTTAAAATACACTAAAGTAGGTATTGATGGCGGTATCCTATTTAGAATAAAAATGCTAACATTTAATGGAGGCGTTCTATATACTCCAACAATGGGCTGCAGTTGTAATATAGGTGTTGGTGTATGTTTTTAAAATGATGAATTATGAAACAGATTATTAGTTTTATCACTACTATTTGCTGTATATCTCTTGTTTCGGGCTGCACAGATTTTGATTTTGAAAGCATTCAAACGCAAAAACCTTGCATTGAATATATTAGTGCTGAAATAGATCTCATTAATACTGAGTATGTCCGTGTTAGATTGGATATCGAACTAAATATAGTTACCGATTACTGTAAGGTTGAAATATATACACCATCTAAAACACACAAAGACTGGTTCGACCATAACAACTCTGTTTATTGTACCTTACCACATAGCGACTTCTCCAACAAGACAAAATCTGTTGAGTTAGAGGTAGCCATCTTAGATAAGGATAACAGAGAATTAGATTCCGATACAGTGTTGGTATCATACCCATATATTAACTAAAAAGTAGATTGGTCATCCTCATCGATCTCTCTATACACAAAAACAAGGCGTGCCCGACATAATCGGACACGCCTCTTTATATGGCGTTGGTGATCGCTTAGAAGTTAAAACCAGCCTTGAGAAGGGCGTAGTGGTAGTTGGTGAGTGGGTTATAGACGTAGTTCAACTCCACGGGAAGGGTAATATCATCCATCTCGAACTCGTGGCTGAGTTTGAGGCTAAGGTTAGTCACATTGAAGCCCGTAGCAGGATTATCCCAGTCGAACTCGTTACCTACACGTGTAGGGCACCAGAAGGGACCTGTCCAAGGTGAGGCACCCGCTGCCACCTCCATATCCAACACATCGCCGAAGGGCTGAGTGTAGGCCACCTCGAAATATGACGAAAAGGCACGCTTACCTGCTCGCTTACCCTCGGTAATAAAGTCGTCGGGGTGGAGGAAGGTAGTTGCCCAGTGTAGGCGAAGACGGTCAAAGAAGGTGTAGTCGATAGTTGCGGTAAGGCTATGGTTTTCGCCACTGAAGAAGGGCTTATTGAAGTCGTCGCCAACACCACAGAAGACATCATAGATGGTGATGAGCAGATCCTCGTGCTCGAAGCCAAGGAACATATCGAACTCCTTATAGTCGCTCAAGAGCGAGGCATTACCCCACAACTCGATATAGAACTTACCATAACCAAACGAGAGGCCTGGCTGGAACGATGGGTCGAGCATAGTCTTATTACCTCCGCGGTACGATTGGTCGAAGCCTCGCCACATATAGTTAGAGGCCAAATCGAAGCCTGCGCCCCACCAGAACTCCCACTCATCCTCATCGTCCTCCTCAACGTCGAGAGCCATGCAAGACTCCGAAGCCAAGGCATTATCGAGGGTTGGGGTTGGAAGAGAGGCACTTGCCGAGAGGGCAAACACAAACATAGCAACTATTGTAACAACTGTTTTCTTCATCACTAATTACAAAATATATAAAAGGTTAGCTAAAAAATTATCGTTTCTTCTCCAAGCGATGACGGCGGCGACGCATAATCATCTGCTGCTTCTTGCGGTAGGAGTCCACCTTGCGCACAACACCCCACACAAGCATCACGCTGAAGAACAGGATAATGCCCACGAGCATTCCCGTAGAGAGGTTATCGCCCTTGACACGCGACCACATCTCAAGCATCTTGTCGGTACGGTCACCAGAGTCGTGCATAACTCCCGAACGACTGATGACACTGCGGTCGGGATACAACACAGGGTCTGCCCATACACAGTCACTGCCCTCAAGCGGTGCGCCCGACTCATCAACAAAGAGGTAGCTCAAGTCCAACTGCTCCATCTCACAGACGCTCAAATCCTCGATAGCATCGAAGACCTCCTGAGTGGTGACAACGCTCACGTAGCCCGTAGCATCCATATTGCGGATAGCATTCTCTGGCATACACATATAGTTGATGAAGTAGCGAGCAGCCTTTGTATTACGGGCGTACTTAGGAATCACCCAGCCATCGAACCACATAACACTACCCTCCTTAGGTACTGCGTAGCCGAGTTCTACATCCACCTCACTCGCCTCGTCGATAGCCCATACAGCATCGCCACTCCACATAAGGTCGATCCACGCCTTCTCCTGCGTCATCATCTCCTTACCGAAGTCGGCCTCCCAGCCCGCAACGAGCTGCTTCATACGCTTCAAGTAGCCCTCAACCAAGGCAATAGACTCATCCGAGGCGTCGTACATAAGTTCGCGGATAGTCTCTATCGAGAGTGTCTCATCCTCGCCCAAAAGGCCAGCCTCACGAGCCTCAAGGGTCTTAGCATAGATGAGCATAGGTGAGTAGACATCACGGAAGGCATCCTTGACAAAGATCATTCCATCGAACCTCTCGTCGAACATAAGGCTCCACGACAAGGCCTCCTCATCGGTGACATAAGCCTTATTATATAGGATACCTGTAGTACCCCACATATAACCTACCGAGTAGTCGTTAGGGTCGATACCCTCAGGGGCCTCAAGCAGAGAGAACTGCTCCTTGAAGTAGGGCGACACGCAGTTGAAGTAGTTGATGCCCTTAGCATCTATCTCTGCTACAAACTCCTCGGTAAGGATAGGCAGCAGCAACTCCTTGCGCATCATACGCTCGATGATATACTCCGAAGGGCATACCACGTCGAAGTCGGCACAGCCATTCTCAATCTTGGCCAGCATAACCTCGTTGATGTCGAAGGTCTGGTAGATAATCTCTACGCTCTCCCCCGTCTGCTCCTCGTACCAGGCCTCAAACTCTGGAATGAGATCCTCGTCGATATAGTCTCCCCAGTTATAGACCTTAAGAATCTCCTTACGGCCATCATCAACACACGACGACACCACCGTAGGGAGGAGCAATAAGCAAATTAATGAGTATAGCAACTTTTTCATCGGCGACTATTCTTTTTAAGTTTCAACTGCTCCTGCATCTGCTCGGCACGACGTGTCTGACGGCGGGCGCGGTAATTGACCACGATGAGTAGAACGAGTACCACAACCAAGATAATTGTAGACAAGGCGCGCAACTCAGGGGTTAGACCGCCCTTACGTGCATCGGCATAGATATAGGTTGAGAGGGTCTCCAAGCCATTGGTACCATTGGTGAAGATGGTAACCGCGAAGTCGTCAATCGAGAGCGTGAAGGCGAGGATAAAGCCCGAAATCATACCTGGACGGATCTCCGGAATAATCACTCGGCGGATAGCCTGCAACGGTGTTGCTCCGAGGTCGAGGGCCGCCTCATAGATATTGGGATTCATCTGCGTTAGGCGTGGCATAACACTCAGCACCACGTATGGCGTACAGAAGGTGATATGTGCCAAGACCACAGTGGTATAGCCCTGAGTGATGCCCAACGAGATGAAGAGCAAGAAGAGCGAGATACCTGTGATGATATCGGGGTTGAGAATCGGAATGTTATTCACGAAATTCACAGCACGACGCTTACCGTAGCGTAGGTCGTTGATACCTATAGCCGCAACAGTACCCAACAACGTAGATACAGACGCAGCGATAAGGGCGATGATAAAGGTATTCTTTATAGCATCAATCAACGAGTTATTTACACCGCCAGTGAAGAGCGACGAGTACAACTCCGTAGAAAAGCCTGTCCAGTTGCCCAACACCTTAGACTCGGTGAACGAGAATACGGCGATGATAACAATGGGGGCATAGAGCATAACAAGCAATAGTACAAGGTATGCCAAAGATATAGTTCTCTTCATCATAGCAATCCTCCCTCATTAGCACCATCCTCAGACTCAGAGTCCGTGAACAGCGATGTTATACCGATGATCACCAGCATTATGAGCGACAAGGCCGCACCATAGTGCCACATACCGTTGTTGATATTCTCCTGAATGGTAGTACCGAATAGTTTGATGTTATTCATCGTGAGCAACTCGGCAATGGCGAAGGTCGATATCGTAGGCATAAAGACCATCATAATACCACTGACGATGCCTGGGACAGACAACGGGAAGACAACACGAGTAAATACCTGACGTGGTGTAGCACCGAGATCCTCCGCTGCCTCGATAAGCGAGACATCCATCTTCTGAAGCACATTATAGATTGGGTAAATCATAAATGGCAAGAAGTTATAGACCATACCGAAGATTAGCGCACCCTCGCCCAAGGGGAGGCGCAAGAAGTCGAACAACGCCACAGTAGCGAGAGTTCGCACAAGCACATTAATCCACATTGGAAGGATGAAGAGCATAACCACAAGGCTGGCATTCGAGGGCTTGAGTCTCGAAAGAATATATGCCGCAGGGTAGCCCAACAATAGGCACAACAACGTAGTTATCAGCGCAATGCCGATAGAGTAGATGAAGGTATTGGCAGCCTCAGGCTGGTTGATGAACCTCTCGAAGTTCTCCATCGAGAAGCCTCCGTCCTTTGCCTGGAACGAGTATATCATAATGAGCACCAGAGGTGTCACCACGAAGATCGCCATAAAGACCACATAGGGAATACTCCAACTACGTCTGCGCGACAAGAATTTAGTTATATTTTTCAACATCGTACAATCGAAATTGTGGGCGACAGCGTCGCCAATATACTACTTCCTATTTGGTTAAGTGAGTAACACGCAACGACTTAGGCGCAATGGTGATACCAACCTCGTCGAGGTCCTCCCACACATCGTGGGTATCAACATATACGTTTTCACCCTCGTCGGTACGCACGGTGAGGTGGTAGCGGTCACCCTTATAGAGGATGAAGCGTATAGTACCCCACGAGATACCATCATCTGGGTCGTCAGTGAGTTCCACATCCGAGAAGTCGAAGGCAACATCTACCTTCTCGCCAACATCGAAGCCCTCAAGAGGCTCACACTCGAAGTTCTCGCCAAGGATAGCGACGTGTGTAGAGTCGATAACCACACCCTCGACGTGGTTTTCGGTACGCTCTTTGCGCATAACGTGAATATCGGCAGGCTTAATCATCATACCCACCTCACTACCTGGCTCAAAGGCGTTATAGTCCTGAATCATAATCTCGTAGCCATCAGGAGTATCTACGAACATCTCGTAGTGAACACCCTTGAACGTACACGAACGCACCCTACCGTGGAACATCGCAGCCTCGGCATTACGGATGATATATACATCCTCAGGGCGCACAACAACATCCACAGGGGTATTCTCGCCAAAGCCCTCGTCAATACACTCAAACTCCTTATCCATAAAGCGAACAAGGCGGTCACGCACCATAGTAGCATTGAGTATATTGCTCTCGCCAATAAAGTCGGCTACGAAGGCGTTGCAAGGCTCGTTATAGATATCCATAGGTGAGCCAATTTGCTGAATCTTACCCTCGTTCATAACCACGATAGTATCGGACATCGTCAAAGCCTCCTCCTGGTCGTGGGTCACATAGACAAAGGTGATACCCAACGAACGGTGCATCTCCTTAAGCTCCATCTGCATATCCTTACGCATCTTGAGGTCGAGAGCCGCCAAAGGCTCATCGAGGAGCAACACCTGAGGACGATTGACAATAGCGCGCGCAATAGCTACACGTTGCTGCTGACCACCTGAGAGCGACTGCACGTCACGATGTTCGTAGTCGGTCATACCCACCATCTTCAAAGCGCGCTTCACACGCTGCTCAATCTCCTTCTTATCGACCTTCTGCAACTTAAGGCCGAAGGCGATATTGTCGTAGACATTGTAGTTGGGGAATAGCGCATATCGCTGGAACACAGTGTTCACAGGACGCAAATGAGGTGGCACACCAGTCATAACCTCACCGCCAATAAGAATCTCGCCCGAAGAGGCAGAATTGAAGCCTGCCAACAGACGCAACAATGTAGTTTTACCACATCCCGAAGGGCCGAGGATAGTTAGAAACTCACCCTTTCTTACTGACAAACTGACATCGTCGAGAACAACCTTATCGGGAAACGACTTGGTGATATTCGATAACTCGATGATGTAATTTGATTTCACCATTAAGCAAAAAATGTATTAGTAGTTAAACTAAAATTGTACTTCGCTACATACTTACACACATATATAGCCGTGCAAATATAAGAAAAAATGTTATATATGTATATATAACCCCTAAAAAATTAGCACTTTGCCACCGTCAATACACACTATCGCTATCCGATGGTATGCATTCTCACCGAGGCCTTAATCAGCGCGATGGCACGAATACGGCTAATCTCAACATCCTTGTCGGCGTGGTGCTGGTTCTGGCTCACCAGACGCACACAACCCTCCTGGTCCGACTTCTGGACATACTTCACAGTGATATACTCCTCGCCATCCATATCTATCGAGAGCAGATACATATCACCCCAGAAGACATCCCTAACGTCGCTAAGCTGCTTATAGAGAACGATATCACCACTCTTCAACAACGGATACATCGAGTCACCCACGATATAGATTGCACCGTCACACTTAGGTAAATTAGGAATGTGAATATGATTTACTGGTTCGACCTTCGACTCATCGGAAAAGATTGGTACAAGGCCAGCAGTTCCCTCAATCGAATAGAGAGGTACGCTCTGCATTGGCAACGAACGGTCGGTGCGATGCTTATAGGAGGTTAGATTAGGCTCTGCATTAAACATCTTACCCTTGCCCGTCTCAAGCCAATCTGGATTTACATTAAATTCCTGAACAAAGATATTCTTGTTACGAGTCGAGAGGCCTGCCTTGCCAGTTTCAATCATTGAAAGCGCTGCTTTTCCCACACCAAGTCGCTGAGCCAATTGCTCTTGCGTCATATTAAGCTGCTTACGTATAAGACGTACTCGCTGACTAATTGTTTCCATATAAGAAAATTTTATGGTAAATTTTTATACTAAATCCTTGACAAAGTTAAATTATTGATATACTTTTGCAGAACAAAGTTAAGTATTTTATTGGCAACTTCCAAATTTTAGAAGAAAATATTTAAATATTTTTTAACTGATTATCTTAAAACTATGTACGAATTTACAACCGATTACTACCTTTTGATAGCGGAACGCCTTCTGGAATCCATCGGCGACAAACGCTATTTTAGCGGAGTTGTTACACTCTATGACAACGACGTTGAACTTCGATTATCTTGCTCATTATTTGTTCGTTATGGCCAACAACACGACAACGAACACCCCTTCAGAGCAGTCACCCGCATCACGCCCGTTTGGTGGGAGCTAAAGAGTCGCATTGGGCAGATTGAAGTAGACAACGACTTTTCGTTTAGCGAGATGTTAAACCTAATCTTTTAAAGTATTGAACAATGAGTAAAAAAGTAAGCACAGATTTTATTGCACCCAAAGATATCTCGTTCGAGGAGTTTGCCCTAAAGGTCTACCCCTTCTTGGAGATAACCCCTTTTCACCACATCTACTACAAAATCTTAGAGGAGTACGCGCGTGGACGCATACGAAAACTAATAGTTTCTGTTCCGCCACAGCACGGCAAGAGTGTGGGTAGTACCACCCTACTTCCCGCCTATATGCTTGGCCTGAACCCCGACACACGCATCGCCATAGCCTCATACTCAGGCACATTAGCCTCGAAGTTCAACCGCCGTGTGCAACGCATCATCGACTCGCGTGAGTATGCCGAGATATTCCCCGAAACGACCATCAAGCAGGGAACGAAGCCAGCTGGGTATATACGCACCTCCGACGAGGTGGAGATTATTGGGCGCAGTGGCGAACTACTAAGTGTAGGTCGCGAGGGAGCCTTGACGGGCAACCGCGTCGATTGTTTCATTCTCGACGACCTTTATAAGGATGCTATGGAGGCGCAGTCGCCCGTGGTGAGAGAGAACTGCTGGGAGTGGTACACCTCCGTTGTGCGAACACGTATGCACAACGCCTCGCGCGAACTTATAGTCTTCACACGCTGGCACGAGGAGGACCTTATCGGCAGACTCTGCAAGAGCGAACATTTCAGGGAGTTACGCTCGTGGGAAGATATCGAAAATGGAACAAAGGATGAGTGGTTAGTGCTCAACTTCGAGGCACTCAAGAACTCCGAACCTACGGAGATAGACCCACGCAAGCGGGGCGAAGCCCTCTGGCCCGAACAGCAGAGTGCCGAACTCTTGGAGTCGAAACGCAGGCTCGACCCCGTACGCTTTGAGGCTATGTATCAGGGACATCCATCTTCAAAGGAGGGACTCCTCTATGGCGACGGTTTTCAGGAGTACGACACCCTACCGAAGGATATCGTGGCTCGTTCGAGCTATACCGATACGGCCGACACGGGCGACGACTACCTCTGCTCCATCGCCTACGCCATCGACTCCGATGGCATCATATACGTTACCGATGTGGTCTATTCGCAAGAGTCAATGGAGACTACCGAGCCACTTGTTGCGTCGATGTTCGAACAAAACGACACACGCCGAGCATATATCGAGAGCAATAACGGTGGTCGTGGATTTGCCCGCGCATTACAGCGCCTTGCACCAATGGTACGCATAGAGTGGTTTCACCAGAGGGGCAACAAGGAGGCACGTATTCTCTCCAACTCAGCCACGGCACTACACACCTTACGTATGCCGTCGGGATGGAATCGTATGTGGCCAGAGTTCTACAACCACCTTATCACCTTCAAGCGTCTGATACGCTCCAACAACCACGACGATGCCGCCGATGCCATAACGGGTATTATCGAACGCGAAGTGTCGGTAAGAGGCAGCGGCCGTTTGCGACGAGTATGCTTAATCGGGAAATAGAGGTTTGAATCGTCTGCAAAAAAATCAAGGGAATTTAAAGAGTTCAAGGAGGGGTTGCGCAACACGCTATATAGGCCCCACTCCTAAAACTCCCTAAATTCCCTAACGCTATGCTGAGGGCATAGCAACCCTCTACAACTGGCTTAGCGATGGAAACAATAGACAGAGCTGATACATCAACTCCTCGCGACTATAGTTTTCGCGCAACACCAAAAGGATGGTATTGTCGCCAGCGATAGTACCTAACACCTCCGAGATTCCTCGACTATCAATAGGCACCGACACAGCACTGGCATAACCAGGACGTGTGGTGATAACACAGAGATTTCCCGAAAAAGATACATCGAGGATATTATCCGTAATGTTCTGCGATACAGCGACCTCTGTCTGCGCACTACTTGGCAAAACGTAGACATAGCCCTTCTCCTTATGAGGGACTTTGGCCACGTGCATAAATTTTAAATCGCGCGACAGAGTAGACTGTGTAACCACAATACCACACTCCTCCAATCGAGCAATAAGATCCTCCTGTGATGAGATATGCTCGGAGCGAATAATCTTTCTAATGATAGAGAGCCTATGCGTCTTTGGATTCATACTGTTTTGTCTTTTTCCTATTTTCATACACCCAACGATAACACATTACAAAATATTGTAATAACACCAAATTCATTCAACAAATGTAACGCTTTTTACTTAACAATGCAAATATTCACCTGGCTATTTCAAGCCAACTCCATTTTTAAGCCACATCAATTTGTTTTATCGGAATTAATAGCTATATTTGTGCGATTTTTATATATAAATATATAGTGAAACAAATATAGTAACAAAAAAAGAATATTAATCATTTATCCATTTAAGTCTATGAGAAAACTTCTTTCTTTCTTGAGCATTGCGCTTATGGCAATCGTCTCTTTCTCGTGCGAGAAGCCTATCGATGATGGCCAGGACCTAACTAATGCCACAACCTTTACCTTTGGCGAGGCTGAGATTTCGGGCAATAGTATCGAGGTGAGCATTGTGCCTTCGGACCTCAACATCAACTATTGCGCTAAGTTCTTCGCCACAGCAGACTTGGCACAGAAGGATGATGCAACTATCATCGACGAGTGCCTCAATGACGATGACTTCCGCACTCGCAAGGGTGTTCAGGTTGTTGCTGCACAAGGTCTTACACCTCAGACATCATACACATTGGTAGCCTTTGCCCTCACCGAGAAGAGTACTACACGTAAGGAGTACACAACTGCCGAAGCTGCTGCGTTGCTGACTCCTGAGGAGTTCAACATCGACATCCGCGTAGAGAACATCACCTCTACTTCGGCTGTCGCTAAGGCTATTCCTAATGGCTCTAACCGCTACTTCTTCCGCGTGATTACCAAGATGGAGTTGGACGCTTTCAGCATCTACAACAACGACTACGAGATCTTTGAGTACATCATTGAGAACCCTAACAGCGGTAACTACCTCACCACTGGCAACACAACTCTCAACTGCACCCTCGCTGCTGAGACTGACTACCTCGCCGTAGCATTCAACTACGAGAACTGGGAGAATATGCACAACAAGGTCGATGAGATTAAGCTCTTCCGCCACGCCTTCAAGACCCCTAAGGGCGAACCTGTAGACCCTAACTCATTGTTTACCTACGAGAACCTTCAGGTATCAAGCACCAACTTCTCGTTGGATGTAACTCCTGCAAGGGGTGAGGATGCTCACTGGACATACTACATCTGGACCAAGAAGAGCTTCGACGAGACCTTGGCAACAGAGGCTGAGGCTAATATCGTTATGCGTAGCTACTTCGGCCTCAACAACTTGGCCGTTGAGCAGGGCTACGACTTCGGCGCTATGATTCAGACCGACAAGAATGGTAAGGTTGGCTCGAACAAGATCACCTCTTACCAGACCCTCAAGAACAGCACCGACTATGTGATTGTAATGTTCTACGTAGACCCAACTAACTCTGATCCTACTTCAGTCTACGACTACAGCTACGTAGCAGTGCCATTCAAGACCTTGGCTTCAGCAACTCCAGCAGCATCGCTTGAGGTATCTGAGCCAATCATCGTTAAGGATGGTTTCGGCTACAAGATTCAGTTCGTTGTGAAGACCAACGAGTATGCAGCAAACCTCTTGGTAGGTGCTCAGCTCTGGAAGAACTACGACTTCGCAAAGTATTGGGATCCAAACGATTGGTCACAGATTCAGGCATTCTTTATGTACCGCCAGCCAGTAGAGACTGCTACTTTGGCTGCTGCTAAGACTGCTGAGGGCGCAGTAGTATCTTTGGCTGCAGAGGATAAGGAGGATTACGCTTGCTTCTTCGAGGTACTCAACATCGAGAACCTCCCAACACAGTTCGGCGTACACGTAACTAAGGAGATGTTCGACGACGCTCAGTAATCATTGGAATAAACCTAAAAACTACGACAATGAATAAATTATTCAACATATTTGCCATCGCTGGTCTTGCAATGGGTCTCTACGCTTGCGAAGAGACCCCGCTACCAGGTGGCGACGACACAACACCTCCTACTAACGAGGTGAGCATCACTCTGAACAACGACAAGGATAGCATCGTAGCGGATGGTGTGGAGGCAGTGACCTTCTCTGTAGAGGTAACTGGCGAGTCTCAGGGCGACGTGCAGATTATCTGCCTTAACGACAACTCTGTTCTCCCTGCAAAGACATTTACCACCACCACTGCTGGTGAGTATCAGTTCAAGGCTATCTTGGGTAAGGTAAGCTCTAACACCGTGACTATCACTGCGACGGCTCCAGCGACTCCAGTACCAACCATCTTGCTTGAGGCAGACAAAGAGAGCATCGTGGCTGACAACAACGACACCGTCACCTTCACCGTGAAGGTAGATGGCGAGGATAAGACCTCTGAGGTAGAGATCATCAACCTCGTCTATAACGTAGCCCTTGAGGACAACACCTTTGCCACTGACGTAGCTGGCGAGTTTACCTTCAAGGCTAAGTACGAGGAGTGGGAGTCTAACGAAGTTAAGGTCACGGCAACGGCTCCTGAGGCTCCTGTGGTGAAGAGCCTTAGGCTCGATGTCACCCCTAACCGAATCAAGGCAGATGGCACCGAGGAGGCTGTGTTTACAGTTTACTACGGCGAGGATGACGTGACTAACGAGGCAGAGATCTACAACACCGCTACACAGGAGGTACTCACAAGCAATAAGTTCTCAACAACGGAGGTTGGTTCTCACTCGTTCCGCGCTCGTTACAATGGCGAGGTTACTGGCGTTAGCACCATTGTAGATGCCTACGACCCTAATTGGGAGGGCAAGTACGAGCCAGGCACACTCTACAACGAGAATGGCGTCAAGGGCGTAATCTTTGCTATCAAGGAGCACCCCTCTTCAGGCACTATGTTCTGCTACGTGATGTCTATGGACGAGGAGGATTTGGCATGGTCTAACGAGCAGGTAGATTTGCGCTGTGCGAACTCTCCTTGGGGTGAGTGGATTACTTCTGACCTCTTCGACCCAAATTGGGACAACCGCGACATCAACGACTACCCTGCGTTCAAGTGGTGCGTAGATCACGGCGAGGGCTGGTTCCTCCCATCACAGCAGGAGATGCAGTGGATGTGGGAGGCCGTTTCTGGTGGCACCCTCAAGTTCGACAGCCCAAGCGTTGCTCACTACAACAAGCTCCTCTCAGAGAATGGTGGCGAGCCATTCGTCGAGACCTACTACTGGTCATCGACAGGTCTTGACAAGACAAGTGCCATTGCAGTAGCCTTTATGGAGGATAGCGTGATCTGCCTTGAGTCTACACGCGACAAGGCATATAGCGTGCGTGCAGCATACCGTTTTGCTATCAACTAACGGCAACAGCTTAAGCAATAATTAGGGGAGGTTGGGGAGAATTGCTCCAACCTCTCTTTTTCTTAAAAATAGTACCTTTACACTATGAAAAAGGGCGAATTTGGATTTATCGGCGACATCGCCACACTCTTTGGCTCTCTGCCCCACCACGGCTTCGAGCCTATTGGCGACGACTGCACGGTAGTGCCTATCGGCGATGAGGCATTGGTGATGACTACAGATATGCTTGTGGAGGATATCCACTTCTTGCGAGGAGCATCCTCGGCCCAGGAGGTAGGACAAAAATCCCTCTACGTGAACCTCTCGGATGTGGCAGCTATGGGAGCAACCCCCATTGCTACGCTTCTGAGCATAGCTCTGCCAGAGTCTACTCAAGGGGAGTGGGCCGAAGAGTTTATGCGTGGCTACCACACCGTGGCAGAGCGTGAGGGCGTTGCATTGGTAGGTGGCGACACCACAGCCTCGCGCGACAAGGTTGCCATAAACGTAGTGGCCATAGGTCGTGCGCCACTCGCAAATATCAAGCGTCGCTCGGCAGCCAAGGTAGGCGACATAATAGCCGTAACGGGCAAACTCGGCATATCTTCGAAGGGTTTAGTGGATATAATGTTTGGCGACCTAAACACCGAGGCTGCCAAGGCCCACCGCGTGGCTCAGGCCCGCATAAAGGAGGGTGTGTGGCTCGGCACACGTAGCGAGGTACACGCAATGATGGATATCTCGGATGGCATAGCTTCGGACATCAAACATATCACCGAACTTTCGGGGGTTGGCGCGCGCATAGCACTCGAAAGCATCCCCACCGACTATGATATCCGCTACGCCACAACAGGGGGTGAGGATTACGAATTGTTGCTCACCATCGAGGATGGTGCATACGAAAGTGTTGCTGAGGCTCTATATAGCGCCACAGGCACGACATTGACAAAGATTGGAGAGATCACCGAAGGCTCTGCGATAGAGTGGCTCGAAGATGGCAAGCCCACGGAGTTAGAAATGAAGGGATTTACTCACTTTTAGTGAGGAACGACCTAAGAAGCGTATAGACCTCTTTGAGTACGCCAAGCCCAAAGAGCCACGCACATATTATATATAGGAGTGCACCACCGAGGATATCCACCAAGAGGCGCAGGGCGATGTGGAGGTGAGCGATGTATGGATTGAAGGCTTCGAGTGCGAAATACATCGCCACAGCCAACAATAACGAAGGCAACAAGGCTCGACCAAGAGTCACCACACCAAGCGACATATAGCGCATCGCCGAGAGGGTGTTAAGCAGGAACTCCACCACGGCCATAGCCGTCATACCCCAGGCAATGGCTACGATGCCACGAGGAATGGTATAGCAGAGTATAAGGGTCATAACAATACGCTTTGCGACCTCCAGCCGCACAATTACACGGCCATCGCTCTTGGCCTTAAGCACATTATACGACACCATAGCCAAAGGATAGAACAACCCCGAAAGGGCCAAAATTTCAAAGTAGGGCACCGTAGGCATCCACTTCTCGCCCAAGAGCAGCATAAACATATCGGGGGCAATGGCCACAAAGCCCAACATAATGGGGAAGATAACAAAGGCCAACATACCAACAATACGCACATAACCTACACGGAACTTATCCTCATCCTCCTTAAGCGACGAGAGTGCAGGATAGGTCACACCCTGCACAGCCTGCACTGTGGAGGTGACGGGGAGATCCTTCAGTTTTTGAGCCTGAGAGTAGAAACCGAGTTGATGGGTGGTGTATATCTTACCGATGAAGAGTTGCGCTACATTATTATATATAGAGGCTATCAGGTCGGTAGCCAACAGTCGTAGACTAAAGGGTGCTAAGGTCTTCAGGCTACTCAACGACATAGGCGACTTAGTGCGCCAACTACTCTTAAACCAAAAGGCTATAGCCTTTATACCCATCATCAGCAGACGCTGGGCTACAAGCGACCATATACCACACCCCATTACCGCCATAACTACTGCCACAATGCCACTTATGAGCGACGCCATAAAGACTATCTTGGAGATAAGGGCAAAACGGAACTCCCTGGTAAATACCACCGTTTGCACCACACACAACGAGTTGATGGGCAGAACTAAGAAGAGTACGGGGGCCACCGTAGAGATGACCGCCAAGTCGTAGAAGCGTGCAATCGCAGGCGTCAAGAAGAGTAGTAGCACGTAGAGCAGTAGCGACACCACGACGTTGAAGCCAAGCACCGAGGCATACTCCTCCGCTGTGGGCGACTGCTTGCGGATAAGGGCCTGCGAGAAGCCACTATCTACTATCGCTAAAGCCACCGAAGTAAAGAAGGTCAAGATGGCCATAACGCCGAAATCCTCGGGCATAAGTTCTCGCGCAACGATGATACTCACGACCATCTGCACGACCATCGTGAGGAGCTTCTCCGAGAAACTCCACGCCACACCTGAGGCCACCTTATGCTCCAATCCCGATGCCATAGCTACTCAACCATATGGACTAACCCACAAGATACTCCACAGCCAAGCGATACGAGTCCATACCAAAGCCCGTAATAGTACCCGCAGCAACGGGTGCAATGAGCGAAATATGACGGAACTCCTCGCGAGCGAGAATCTGCGATATATGCACCTCGACAACAGGCGTTGCAATCGCCGAGATAGCATCGCGCAACACCACCGACGTATGGGTATAACCACCCGCATTGAGCACGATGCCATCGTACTTAGCATCAGCCCTCTGAAGTGCATCCACCAACTCTCCCTCGATGTTCGACTGGTAGTAATCTATAGTATGCTCTGGATAACGTGCGCGAAGAGCCCCGAGGTAGTCCTCGAAGCTCTCACGTCCGTATATCTCAGGCTGTCGAACACCCAATAAATTGAGGTTCGCACCATTGATAATTAAAATATTCATTCTACAATTATTGTAACAACCTATTGCGACGTGGGCCACACGTCGTGCCCCTCATCACAATAAATTAATACTCCTTTGCAGTGGTCTCGCCACGAAGTACGCGCAAAGCGTTCTCCGCCAACGACTCCAACTCGTTCTCACCAGGATAGATCTTGATAGGAGCGAGGAACTTACAGTAGTCTACGATAACATCATTAACGCAGTCGTTCCAAGCGATACCACCAGTCAAGAGAATAGCATCAACCTTACCCTTCAACACCACTGCCATCTCACCAATCCACTTAGATACTGAGTATGCCATAGTGTCGAGCATAAAGCGAGCCTCCTGGTCGCCACCAGCAGCACGTACCTCGTTGAGCTCCTGAACATTGTTGCAATTAACGTGATCTACAAGACCACCCTTACCTGCCAACAACTTCTTGATCTCAGCCTTGTCGTACTTGCCAGAGAAGCACAAATCTACCAAGTCGCCTGCAGGGAGTGTACCTGCGCGCTCTGGAGCGATTGGGCCATCACCATCGAGGGCGTTGTTGGTGTCGATAACACGACCCTGGTAGTGAGCAGAAACAGAGATACCACCACCCATGTGTACTACTACAAGATTGAGCTCCTCATAAGGGCGACCAACCTCCTTAGCATAGCGACGAGCAATAGCCTTCTGGTTCAAGGCGTGGAAGATAGAGCGACGTGGAAGCTCCTTAAGACCGCTAACACGTGCCATATCCTGAAGCTCATCAACAACAACAGGGTCAGCGATATAAGCCTCAACACCTGCCTCATCAGCGATACGACGTGCGATGAGCGCACCGAGGTTGCTGGCATGCTGACGCTTAGGTGCTGCCAAATCAGCAATCATAGCCTCACCTACACGGTAAACACCACCCTCGATTGGGCGCATCAAACCACCACGACCAATAACAGCATCCAACGACTTGAGGTCGATACCATCAGCCTTCAAAGCGTCGAGGATGATCTCCAAACGCCAATCAAGCTGATCAGCAACAGATGCAAAACGTGCAATCTCCTCTGCTGAGTGGCTCAACTTCAAGGTCTTCACCTGCTCCATATCCTGGAACAACGCAACCTTTGTTGAGGTTGAACCAGGGTTGATAGTCAAAATATTATAAGCCATTGTATAACTCTCTTTAATTATTTAAAACTACCCTACTATTTTGCTGACAAACAAGCCAACGCGATAGAGTAAAGCTTAGTCTTAGTTGAGTCGCCACGTGAAGTAAGCACACAAGGAGCAGTAGGACCTGCAACCATAGCTGCCAACTCAGCACCACCAAACTTAGAGCAAGCCTTGAAGAATACGTTACCAGACTCAAGGTTAGGGAACAACATACAGTCTGCATCACCTGCAACAGGACCTGTAAGCTTCTTAATCTTAACTGACTCCTCGTCAATAGCAACGTCCAATGCCAAAGGACCCTGGAACAAAGCGTTGCCCAACTCACCTGCCTGACCCAAGTCAGAGAGCTCCTTAGCCTCAACTGAGCTAACTACCTTTGGAAGCAACTGCTCACTTGGAGCCAACAAAGCTACCTTAGGACACTCGATACCGAGGTTGTTAGCTGTCTGGATGAGGTACTTAGCAATCTGCTTCTTCTGCTCCAATGATGGGCAAGGAAGAACAGCTACGTCGCTAACTACGAGCAACTTGTGGTATGCTGGAACCTCCAAAACAGTAACGTGGCTCAAAACAGTACCTGCAGGCAACAAACCCCACTCCTTATTCAAGATACCACGCATATACTTATCTGTAGGAACTACACCCTTCATCAAAACATCGTACTCGCCATTGTGAACAGCCTTAACAGCAATCTCAACAGCCTTTACATCCTCTGACTCTGGGATGATAGTGTACTGGTTGATATCTACACCCTCAGCCTCGCAAGACTTCTTAATCTCCTCTGGATCACCAACCAAGGTAACCTCAGCAAGACCAGCCTTGATAGCCATATCGGTAGCACCGATAGAGTGAGTATCCTGGCCATAGGCAACAATCATCTTCTTCTTACCACGTGCTACGGCAGCAGCAACGAGTTCGTCCAAATGCTTAATCATAATAGTTTTCGGTTTTTTATTGTTTATAATATTTTTTACTTTGTCAAACGGTAAGTATCCTTAGCAATTACCAACTCCTCATCGGTGCAGATAACGGCAGCCTTAACACGTGAGCCCTCCTTAGAGATCTCGTAGTCGGTACCACGCTTACCACGGTTGCGAACGGCATCAAACTCTATGCCCATAAACTCCATATTGCTCAAAACGTACTCACGTACCTCAGGAGAGTTCTCACCAACACCACCAGTGAAGATTACGAGGTCTACACCACCCATCTCAGCAGCATACTCACCCACAAACTTCTTGATGCGGTTGCAGTACATATCGCGAGCGATGATAGCACGCTCGTTACCCTGGTCGTAAGCAGCGTCGATATCACGCATATCGCTTGAGATACCTGTGATACCCTGAACACCAGACTTCTTATTGAGCATATTGTCGAGCTCCTTGTAAGACATACCCTCCTTCTCTGCGATATAGGTAGCAGCGCTAACATCCATAGAGCCAACACGTGTACCCATCACAAGACCATCGAGTGGAGAGAAGCCCATAGAGGTATCGAACGACTTACCATTCTTGATAGCAGTGACAGAGGCACCGTTACCGATGTGGCAAGTAACAATCTTTGAGTTCTCGAAGTCGAGACCAAACATCTCAGCACCTACACGTGCAACAAACTTGTGGCTTGTGCCGTGGAAACCATACTTACGAACGCGATACTTCTCATAGTACTCGTAAGGAACTGCATACAAGTAGTTGATTGCAGGGATTGTGTGGTGGAATGATGTATCGAATACGGCTACCTGCTTAATACCTGGCAACACCTTCTCCATAGAGAGGATACCCTCAAGGTTTGCTGGGTTGTGCAAAGGTGCGATAGAATACAATGACTCAATCTTTGCCTTAACCTCCTCATCAACAAGACAGCTATCAGAGAAGAACTCGCCACCATGAGCAACACGATGACCAGCAGCCTTAAGCTCATCGAGCGACTTAATAACACCGTGCTCAGGATGTGTCAAAGCATCGAGAACAAGACGGATACCTGTTGTGTGATCAGGAATTGGACACTTTAACTCATACTTATCCTTGCCCTGTGGCTTGTGTGTAAGATCACCCTCAGCAAGACCAATACGCTCTACGAGACCCTTGGCCAAGAGCGTCTGCGAAGTCTCCATAACATCAAGCACCTGATACTTGATAGACGAGCTACCGCAGTTAAGAACCAAAATTACCATTGCAATTATTATTTAGTTGTTAAATGTTTCGAGAGATATTACGGGTGCAGTAGACCCAATAACACAACAAAGATAGTAATTTTCGTTTGACTTTCCAACCAATTCTTTACTTTTTTTTCACACCCCATTTTCAACCCTCTCAATCCGATTATTTTTATATTCTTCTACATTTATTTATTAACCTTATGGTTATGCGACTTATCATCCATTTTTATCTCTTTTATCCACACCGCATACAACCATCCTCAAAATTGACCGATAATAAATATAGGTTAAGCTTTGTTTATTGGCGATTATTTCGTATATTTGCACGAATAATACACGCACGCAACGTGCGCAATCACTCACCACGAACAACTTATAAACTATATAACGATGGCTACTGAAAAGATTAACCTTACGGCTCCTGAGGAGCCTGTCGGCAACATTGCCGAAGATACGCAGACTACTACCGTGACTACTGAGCAGATGGCTACCGACCATACCGACAGCAATGTAGAGGAGGTCGAGGTGCAGATGAACGAGATCTTCGCCGACGAGGATGCGGAACTCGCCGCCAACGAGGCAGGCCTTGAGATTGGTGAGGAGACCGAGGAGGAGGCATCAGCCCCAACCTCCACAGACAACCTCACAGGTCTCAATGAGGAGGCTCTCGTGACACTCTTTGCTCAGAACTTGGAGGAGAAACCTATCCAGACTCTTCGTCCGGTGGTGGAGGCCATCAAGATTGCCTTCTATAAGCAGCATCGCGCAAAGGTGGAGGCCGAGCGTAAAGCCTTCCTTGAGAGTGGTGGCAACGAGGAGGAGTTCACCCCTTCGGCAGACCCATTCGAGGTACGCTTCAAGGAGCTCTTCGCAACCTACCGCAACGAGCGCGACAAGCACATAGCCACCATCGAGGCTAACAAGGAGGAGAACTACAAAACAAAACTTCATATCATCGAGGAACTCAAGGAGCTTATCAACTCTGACGAGACGATGAATACCACCTTCGCCCGTTTCCGCGAGTTGCAGCAGCGTTGGAAGGAGACAGGCTTAGTTCCTCAGCAGTATGTGAAGGATCTCTGGGAGACCTATAACCTCCACGTCGAGAACTTCTACAACTTCATCCGCATCAACAAGGAACTTCGCGACCTCGACCTCAAGAAGAACTACGAGATTAAGCTCAGCCTCTGTGAGCAGGCCGAGGAGCTTGTTCTTGACAACCATGTTGTCGAGGCCTTCCGCAAGCTCCAGAAGCTCCACGACGAGTGGCGTGAGACAGGTCCTGTAGCCATCGAATTTAAGGAGACCCTTTGGGAGCGTTTCAAGGAGGCTTCAAGCCGTATCAACAAGCGCCACCAGGAGCATTTCGAGACCCTCAAGGCCGAGCAGATGAAGAACCTCGCCCTTAAGTTGGAGCTCTGCGAGAAGACCGAGGCACTCTTGACTCGCCCAATCCTTTCTCGCAAGGAGTGGAGCAAGGCCAGCGAGGAGTTGCTTCAGATACAGAAGGTGTGGAAGACTATCGGCTTCGCACCAAAAAAGGATAACAACCGCATCTATGAGCGTTTCCGTGCCGCTTGCGACAAGTTCTTCGAACTCAAGCGCGACTACTACTCAGGCCAGAAGAGCGAGATGGAGCATAACTTGGCCCTCAAGCAGGAGTTGTGTGCCGAGGCTGAGGCTATCGCTATGTCGGAGGACTGGAAGCACGCTACCGAGGAGCTTATCTCGTTGCAGGCACGTTGGAAGCAGGTTGGCCCTGTGGCACGTCGCCATTCAGACGCCATCTGGAAGCGTTTCCGTGCCGCTTGCGACAAGTTCTTCGAGCGTAAGGCAGCACACTTCTCATCGGTAGATAGCCAGCACGAGGAGAACCTCAAACTTAAGCAGGCCCTCCTTGAGGAGATGAAGGCTGCCGATGTTAAGGCTGGTGGTTTCGAGGCTATCAAGCGTTTCCAGCAGCGTTGGAGTCAGATAGGATTCGTGCCTATCAAGTTCAAGGATGCCATCCAAAAGGAGTATAAGGCGATTGTGGATGGTATGTTCGCTACGCTACGCTCTTCGGAGCGCGACCGCTCGATGAACCGTTTCCGTGAGCGTGTATCGAATATGAAGGGTGGCAACCAACTCCGTTCGGAGCGCGAGCGTCTCTTCAACAAGGTGCGCCAGTTGGAGCAGGATATCGCTCTGTTGGAGAACAACATCGGATTCTTCTCTAAGTCGAAGAATGCCGAGACGTTGATTGCCGACGTTCGCGAAAAGATCGAGCGCTCGAAGCGCGATATGGCCGAGATTATCGAGAAGATCAAACTCATCGACGAGCAGGAGGCTCAGCACAACGCATAACCCGATAAAGCATATAGACAGACTTTTAAGATATTAATGAAGAAAAACAGATAAAGTTATGAAACTCTCAAAACCTAAGTACATTTTCGTAACCGGTGGTGTTGCCTCATCACTTGGCAAGGGTATTATCTCTGCATCTATCGCACGTTTGCTCCAGGCACGTGGCTACTCTGTGACAATACAGAAGCTCGACCCATATATCAATATCGACCCAGGTACGCTCAACCCATACGAGCACGGTGAGTGCTACGTAACTGAGGATGGTACCGAGACCGACCTCGACTTGGGTCACTACGAGCGATTCACCTCTATCCAGACTACTCGCAACAACAACGTAACCACAGGTAAGATCTACCAGTGTGTCATCGACAAGGAGCGTAGCGGTGAGTTCTTGGGTAAGACCGTGCAGGTTGTTCCTCATATCACCGACGAGATTAAGCGTCGCATCCAGCTTCTCGGCACATCTAAGAAGTACGACGTCATCATCACCGAGATTGGTGGTACCGTAGGCGACATTGAGTCATTGCCATTCATCGAGTCTGTACGCCAGTTGCGCTACCAACTCGGCTACCAGAATACCGTGCTTGTACACCTCACCCTCATCCCATATATGGCGGCATCGGGCGAGCTTAAGACTAAGCCTACACAGCACTCAGTAAAGGAGTTGTTGTCTTACGGTTTGCAGCCTGACGTCTTGGTATTGCGTTCTGAGCATATCCTTGGCGAGGATGTACGTCGCAAGGTGGCTCTCTTCTGCAACGTAGCTCCAGAGGCTGTTGTTGAGTCTATCGACGTTCCTACCATTTATGAGGTACCTTTGCGTATGCACGCTCAGAATCTCGATGGTGTATTGCTCGAAAAACTCGGTCTTGAGTCAGACCAGGAGCCAGATCTTCGTGAGTGGGAAGCCTTCGTTGAGCGCATCAAGAATCCTAAGAGCGTCGTTGATATCGCCTTGGTGGGTAAGTACACCGAGTTACCAGATGCTTACAAATCTATCAGCGAATCATTCATCCACGCTGGTACCGTGAACGAGGTTAAGGTTAAGTTGCACTACGTAAACTCTGAGCGCCTCACCCTCGACAACGTGAACGACCAGTTGCGCGATATGTCGGCAATTATGGTTGCTCCAGGTTTCGGTAACCGCGGTATCGAGGGTAAACTTATCGCTGTGCGCTATGCTCGCGAGAACGACGTACCATTCTTCGGTATCTGCCTCGGTATGCAGTGTGCCGTTATCGAGTTCGCACGCAACGTCATCGGTTGGAACGACGCTAACTCAAGCGAGATGGCACAGACACGCCACGCCGTAATCGACCTTATGGAGGAGCAGAAGAAGGTTACGGCTAAGGGTGGAACAATGCGTCTTGGAGGTTACCCTTGTCACCTTGCTAAGGGCTCACGCGCAGCAGAGGCATACGGCTCGGAGAATGTCGTAGAGCGTCATCGCCACCGCTACGAGTTCAACAGCGAGTTCCTCGCAGACTTCGAGGCTGCAGGTATGAAGGCCGTAGGTCTCAACCCAGACACAGGCCTTGTGGAGGTTGTGGAGATCCCTACACACCGTTGGTTTGTGGGTACACAGTACCACCCAGAGTACCACTCTACAGCAGAGAACCCACACCCATTGTTCGTACGCTTCGTAAAGGAGGCTCTCAAGTATCGTGACGAGAAGGCCGGAAAATAATATTTAGTAACAAACTGCGTTAATCATAAAACTAATTACTCCCACGCGACGTGGGACAAGACTTTAAATATGGATAAGAACACTATTATTGGTATCGTGCTGATGATCGGCCTCTTTGTGGGCTACTCCTTCTATCAGACACACGAGATGAAGGAGCAGCAGGAGATTCTCGACCAAAAGGCTAAGAGCGAGCAGTTGGCACGTGCCGAGCAAGTGGCATTAGAGGAGGCCGAGCGTATGCTCGAGGAGCAGATGACCCCTGAGGAGCGCTTCGTGCGCGACTCTTTGGCTGAGTTGGAGCGTACAAACGTAGAGATCAGCCGTCACGGCGCTACCCTCTACCAGTCACGTCAGGGCATCGTCAAGATGGAGAGCGTGCGTAACGATTTCTTCGAGGTTATCTTCGACAACCGTGGTGGTAAGATTGCCAACGTATTGCTCAACAATCACACCCGCTATGCTGAGGGTGAGCGCACCGAGAAGGTGAGCCTTATGACCCCAGAGTCTGCTACTATGGGTATCGCTCTTAAGCGCAACGGCTCTACCGAGCAACTAAACACAGCAAACTACTTCTTCCAGCAGTCGGTTGAGGCTTTGGAGGATCGCACCGTAGTAACTATGCACCTCGACGTAGAGGTGGATGCGTGGGTGGAGTACATCTACACCATCTACAACACTGGCGAGGCTCAGCGCGACTACCTTATCGACTTTGCTATCAAGCAGCATAACCTCGACACAATGCTTTCGGGCAACGAGATTAGCCTCTTGTGGAAGAGTCGTTCAAACCGCAACGAGCGCAGTTTCAACAACGAGTCGGTGGCCTCTACCATCATCTACTACGATGGCGACGTTGAGGAACTCGACAGCGATGGCGAGCGCGAGGAGGCTGAGGACATCAACTGGGTAGCCTTCAAGCAGCAGTACTTCTCTTCAGTACTCTTCTCTAAGGAGCCTATCAACGCATCGTTGGCCTTCAAGACCGCATCAAACGAGAGTGCTGGTTATGTCAAGGAGTTCGACGCAACACTCTCAATCCCTTACTCTAAGGATAAGGCTCAGTACGATATGGCCTTCTACTATGGTCCTAACGAGTATAATGTGATGAAGGAGGTTATGTTCAACGGCGAGCAAACCAACCTTGAGGAGATTATCCCTATGGGTGGTTGGCTCATCGGCTGGTGGAACAAGTTCGTGACCATCCCTATCTTCAACTGGTTGAGCAACCACGGCTTGGGCTTCGGTCTAATCATCCTTTTGCTCACCATCTTCGTCAAGCTCATCATCTTGCCTTTGACCTATAAGAGTTATATGTCTACGGCAAAGATGCGCGCTATTCGTCCCGAGATTGAGGCTATCAACCAGAAGTATCCTAATCCCGACGATGCGATGAAGAAGCAGCAGGCAACGATGGAGTTATACCAGAAGGTTGGCATCAGCCCTATGGGTGGCTGTCTCCCTCTACTTATTCAGATGCCTATCTTGTGGGCTATGTTCCGCTTTATCCCTGCAAGTATCGAGCTTCGTGGCGAGAGCTTCCTCTGGGCTGAAGACCTCTCGACATACGATAGCGTATTGGATCTTCCGTTCAACATCCCATTCTATGGCGACCACATCAGCCTCTTTGCACTGCTTATGACCCTATCCCTCTTCGGATACTCGTTCATCACATATAAGCAGCAGGCAGCAACTACTGCGGGTCAGCCAGGTGCTGGTATGATGAAGTTTATGATGGTCTACTTTATGCCATTGATGATGCTCTGCGTGATGAATAGCTTCTCTTCAGGATTGTGCTACTACTACTTCCTCTCGCAGATCTTCACTATGATCATTATGTTTGCCATCCGTCGCTCGGTGGATGACGAGAAGGTACGTGAGAAACTCCTTTCGCACAAGCCAAAGAAGAAGTCGAAGTTCCAGGAGCGCTACGAGGAGGCCTTGCGTCAGCAGCAGGAGCAGATGACTATCAACCGTGAACAGCGTCGCAGACGTAACTAATACCTATCTTATATATGGGGCTACTCAATTCTATTTGGATAGCCCCACTTATTTACCCGAATGAAGATATTAGCGATATACCCCGAGTCGGCAAGTGGCATCAGCGAGATATACCAACGTATAATCTTCGAGATGGCCAAGTATGCTACCATCGACACCATTACCGACGTAGCCCCAAGCCCCGAGCAGACGAGCAACGACCTACGTAACCAATACCATATCCCCATCTCCGAGAAGGATAAGGGGTGGTATCGTCGTTTCATCCGTTGGTTTGCCGCTACCCCAGTCTCTAATGCGTGGGCTCGCAAGGCAGAAAGCATCGTTGCCAGGGACTACGACGTCGTCATCGCCTTCATCTCATCCTCGGAACTAACCCCTGCCATAGCAGGCAAGTATCTCGCGGAGCAACTCGGCTGTAAGTTCGCCGTCTACTCCGTGGATGCCATCCCCGCCCCTGGAGGCTGGGAGCACGGTCGTTACTACCGTCAAAAGATGAAGGTCGTGGCACGCACGTTGGCAGGCGCCGACTTTGTGGCTTCGTCGAACAAGCATATGCTCGCCTACCAATTGACCACCTTCAAACACAAGGCAGGTCTCCGCTCAGGCGTAATCTATACCCCATCGCCAAACCGACGATACATAAACCCAATATCAGACGAACACGTACTGCTATACACTGGCTCGCTCTACGGACTACGTAACCCTCTGCACCTCTTCAAGGCCTTCAAGCGCCTACTAAAGGAGTACCCCGAGGCGCGCCTACTTATCGTGGGTGCTAAGTTGCGCCTAAAAAGCCGTGACAGCATATTCACCTCGGAAGAGCGCAAGCACGTGGAGTTGCACCCACATACCAACGACCTCAACCCCTACTTCGCGCGCGCCAGAGTCCTCATTGATATAGATGCCGACAGAGAGAAGGATCCATTCCTATCGAGCAAGGTTGTGACGTATATCAAGACCAACCGAATGATTGTGTCGGAGACGGGTTTAGATACCCCCTCACGCGAGATGTTCAAGGGTATGACTACCGTAGTGCAGTGCAACCACAACAGCGAGAGCCTCTATAACGGCCTTAAGCAGGCGCTCGAACTGTCGGCTACGGAGCAGGACTACAGCGAGCGAGAGGCGCTTATCGAGCAGTTCTCTATCGAGAGTGTCTGCACGGAGTTTATGGGCCACATCACAGAACTTGTTGAACATTAACCACTTAATATAAAGATGGATAGACCTCTTACACTCTCCGTCGTCGTACCTATCTATGGCGTTGAGCGCTACATAGAGAAGTTTGCCACGTCGCTACTATCGCAGACCTACCCCTACGTGGAGTTTGTCTTCGTGAACGACGGCACAAAGGATCGTTCTATGGAGATTCTCAACAACCTTATCGAGACGAGGTTTGCCCACCTCAAGGAGCGCATCGTGATATATAATCAGGAGAATCAGGGCCTCCCCGCAGCACGTAAGAGCGGTATCGAGCGCGCCACGGGCGAGTATGTCCTCTTTGCTGATTCGGATGATTGGCTCGAAGTGGATGCTGCCCAAAAGATTATGGCCGAGGCAGAGCGAAGTGGTGCAGATATCGTATATTTCGACATCGTAAAGGAGTATGGCACCAAGCAGAGCGTAAAGCGCGAGAGAGAGTATACGGCAAAGAGCAAGGAGGAGTGGATAGAGAACATATTTAACTATCGCTCACACGGCTATACCGTAACCAAGTGCTTCCGTCGCAGACTCTATACCGACAACACAATTTACACACCGAAACTCGGTATGCACGAGGATATATACCTGATGTCGCAAATCATCTACTATGCCCAGAGCATCGTTCATCTACCTGAGGTACTCTACCACTACCGCAAGGATAACGAGGCGGCTATGTGTAGTGACCTGCGCCATAAGCGACATATAGCCTCATCGCGCAACCTCTTGGACTTGTACAACAACTATCGCAACTCGCTCGAAACAAGCCCTATACGTCGTGTTGCAGATGGCATAGTGTTACGCGCTGGCTGGCACGCCCTCATCCATAACACCGACCTCTTCGGCGAGTTCCCCTGGCTCAAGGAGGCAATCCTAAAGTCGAAACTAAGCACCCGCTACCGCACCCCACTTCTCTTCCAGGCTATAGTAAAACTATACGCCCGATTTAAGTAGGTAACGGTAAGGGGAACGACTGATTAACAAAAAAATATGCCAGCAAAGAGTTTTGCTGGCATATTCTATTTATATTTTCTATCCTAAATCTCGAATTTAGACCTCTCAGGAAGGCGTGTTTCAAAGGCGTTGAGAAGGGCAGTGCGCAACTCCTCGTAGCGCTCCTCGCTCAGCTGTACATCATTTACGCAGGTGAGTTTGCGAGTTGGGCACTCGATAAACTTGCGTAGTTTGCTGGCCGAGGCAACACCTACGGAGAAGTGGCGCTTCGAGAGGCGCTCGTTGATAATCTTACCCTTGAGATACATATAGTCCAAGTAGAGGTATTGGTTGAGATTCTTCGCTGTGCGTGTTATTGTCATCGACGCAACAATCTCGTCACCAATCATATCGTACAACTCCTGCACCTCGCTCTTGAGCATAGGCGAACAGATATGTTGTGGGCGGAGGAAGAATGGAAGCTTGCACTTACCCAACGCCTTACGTGCCACGTTGTCGGAGTTACGACAGATCTGCTTGAACATATCCAAGGCAAAGAGATGATAGTTCATTCCTAAGACACCCTTACCATCACGGAAGAAGTCGGTAGGCTTGCAAGGCATAAGCGGAAACATATCATCGTTGAAGTAGAGATACTCTTCGTCCAAATCCTTGATATTATGGAGGTGCATCTCTATAGGGTTGCAATTGAAGGTAGGAAGCAACTGCTCAGGGATGATATCCCTATGTAGCACCACATCCACCTCCTGACGATTAACCCACTCAGGGACCTGGCTCTCGCCCGAAACCACGAGGTGTACCTTACGGATGAATGGCATATTCTTCTCTATGCCACGAAAGAGATACTTTAGCGTACCCCAATCCCTAAAGCGTTTCTCCAGAATAGGAGTATTTGTGTACTTCTCATACTCCTTCTGCCATACAGGGTCAAGACCATTGACATACGCTATAACTACATCCATAATATATCTATTTAAGTGTTGATCTACCAAACATTAACGCCTGCTTCTCTGGCGTGTACTTCCATCTCTTATGCGACCACATCCACAACTCAGGAGTGCGACGTATCATACGCTCCAACTGCTCGACATAGCGACGTGTAATCTCACCCTCCTCGACACGCTCCACGCCATCGAAAATCTGAATGAAACGAACATGGTAACAGCCCATTGGGCGACGCTCCACATTGCAGAAATAGACTGGAACACCGAAACGCATAGCCAAGCGTTCGCTACCCGTGATAAAGGTGGTCTTCTGGTTGAGGAAGTCGTACCACAGACTATCGGCCGTAAGCTGTGGACTCTGGTCCGAAATCAGACCCAAAACTGTGGTATACTCCGAACTTCTAACGCGCAAGTATTGGCGCAACGTATTGGCCATAGGCACCAACTCCACATTGGGCGTATATTTGCGTATACGGCGGAAGAACTTCTCGAAGACAGGACTCTTCAACGGATGATAGACACAAAGGAAGCGACCCTCATGATCCGTCCAACTCCAGAGCGGATAGTACTCCCAACAGCCGAAATGCGAGGCCATAGCGATCCAGTCGCGCCCCCTATTCTCGGCTATATGCTTTGGAGCATCCTCCCACGTGATGACATCGGCATCGCGCTTAGGGTTAGCACCAGCAAGGCATACTATATTGGCGATAATCTCGCCCAACGAGGCGTAGTACTTGCGCATAATGGCGAGTATCTCATCCTCGTTTTTCTCTGGGAATGAATGTCTTAGATTTTCAAGAATCACCTTACGACGATAACGCACAAGACGTAGCACACCAATAAGGAAGGGGCGCAAAACATAGTAGCGCACCCAGCGAGGGGCAAAACCCAAGAGACGGCAAAACCCCCACAACAAGGCAAAGGCTACCTGCTGATACCACCTCAACTCGTTATGTTTTTCACTCTGCTCTGCCATTCTATAGTGCTTTATGGGGTCGGCAAAAGGGTATATTTGCTCAACTACGACTCCCGTAATCAATATACAAAGATATGAAAAATATATGGACTCTCAAATATTTCGACACATTTTCTACACCTCAACCCTCCATACTTCTCACTTATTCTCTTTTAAGGGTCAATCTTTTAGCCCTTAGGCGAGATAAAAGTCGGAGAAAGAGGTTGCTATTTATAGAATGTTTATTAATTTTGCGACACCTAATCTCTTATGACGATGAGACAAAATTCAGCTCTACATCACTTCCTACTTGTGCTACTCTCCGTAGCACTTTTGAGCCTTGGATGGCTTGGTGGCACTGGTCTAACCCTCCTGGTGGCACTCATTCCCCTTCTGGTAATCAGCGAAAACCTCTCTGACTCGAAGAAAGATTGGTGGCGTATGGCCCTCTGGGCATCGCTTGCGTTCCTACTATGGCACGCCGCAACAATTTGGTGGGTCTGGATAGCAACACCCCTCGGCCCCATCACCGCAGGCATAGTGGGTTCATTCTACAACCTCTGTGCCGTCATGGCCTATCACTACACCTCGAAGCGCGCACCACGAGCCTTGGCATACACACTCCTCGCCACTATATGGATTGCTACGGAGTGGGCCTACACCTCGGCAGATGTGATGACCTTCCCCTGGTTGTTACTCGGCCACGGCTTCTCGACGGATACCTGGGCTGTGCAGTGGTACGAGTACACGGGCATCTTCGGAGGTACTCTTTGGGCACTCTGCTCGAATATCGCCATCTTCGAGATTATGCGCACCCGCACCACATCCTCGAAGGTACGTGCTGGACTTATAGCCATAGTGCCTATACTTCTCTCGCTCACCCTGCTATTGACCTATACCCCTTCGGAGCGCACAACCGAGATTAGCGTACTCCAACCCAACGTGCCTTGCTACGAGGATGAGCGCACCCAGGCAGGCAAGCAGGACCCTACCGAGGATATCAAGAGGCTCATCAGCCAAGTACCCCAGAGTTCGACCTTCGTGCTTATGCCCGAATCGGCCCTCGCCTACATACCTCAGATAGGGGGCTCTATCGACGAGCGACAGTTTGGCTTCTACTCATCGCTCTTGGGCGATATCATAGCAGAGAACCTACCCAGCACCAAGCTAATCACCGGAGCCTCAACCCTCGTGCGCTATGGCGAGGTCAAGGCCACCGACACTGCACACCACTACCCCAACTACGGCTGGTACGATCAATACAACTCGGCACTACTCATCAACAACGAGGGCAGCGTGGAGGATATATACCACAAGGGTCGCCTTGTGATTGGTGTAGAGGCTGTACCTCTAAAGAACATCTTCGATGCCTTCGAGGTGGACTTAGGAGGTGTATCAGGACAACTCGGCTGGGGCAAGGAGCATACGCTCTTCAGCCACAACGACATACTCATCGGCCCATCTATCTGCTACGAGGGCCTCTATGGCGACTACTTCCGTGGCTTTGCACGCAACGGTGCCGAGGTTATGGCACTCATCTCCAACGACGGCTGGTGGGGCAACACCCCAGGCCATAAGCGTCTCTTCGACTTCTGTCGCCTCCGAGCCATCGAGACCCGCCGAAGCATCGCCCGCTCGGCAAACACGGGAATATCTGGCTTTATATCGCCCACGGGCTCAACCATAGGTGAGCGTCTGACGTGGGACGAGCAGGGCATCCTAACGGCAGAGGTGGAACTCCGCGACGACAAGACCATCTACACCCTCTATGGCGATTGGATTGCGCGCATAGCGACATACGTGGCAGTACTCGCCATACTATACTTCATCGCCTACCGAGTGCGCAAGCGCAACCACTTGGTAGATTAACCCTTGAGCACAAAAAATTAAGATATGAACTATACACAGACACTCGACTTTCTATTTACGGCAATGCCATCATTCCAACGTGTTGGTGGCGACGCTTATAAGCCCGGATTGGAGCGTATCTCGGCCTTCTGTCACCACTTAGGCAACCCCCAGCGCAACTACTACATCATCCACGTTGCAGGAACTAATGGCAAGGGCTCTGTATCACATATGCTTGCATCTATCCTTCGTGAGGCGGGCTACCGCACAGGCCTCTTCACCTCGCCCCACCTCGTAGACTTCCGCGAGCGCATACGTGTCGATGGCGAGATGATTCCTAAGCAGAAGGTGGTGAACTTCGTAGACCGTCACCGCGAAAAGATGAAGGAGCTGGACCTCTCCTTCTTCGAGATGACAGCAGCAATGGCCTTCGACTACTTCGACCAGAGCGATGTGGAGGTGGCAGTGATTGAGACGGGCCTCGGTGGTCGCCTCGACGCTACGAATGTCATCACACCCATCCTCAGCGTCATAACAAACATAGGCCTTGAGCATACCGAGTTCCTCGGCAACACCATCGAGGAGGTTGCCGCAGAGAAGGCTGGCATCATCAAGAAGAGTATCCCTGTGGTTATCGGCCAGAGCAATGAGGCCTACAACGCCGTCTTCGAGAAGCGCGCCGAGGAGTTGCACTCCAAGGTTATATATGCCGAGCAGGAGTTTGTGCTTGGCGACATCGAGCATTTCGACAACCATAGCCAGCACTTCAGCCTCTTGCGCACCCGCGACAACCGCACCTTTGAATTAGACCTCGACCTCTTGGGCGACTACCAGCGCCACAATATCGTCACCGCGTGTGCCGCCGTGGACTTCCTCGGAGAGCTCACACCCCTGACTATCTCGCGTCGCGCCTTCCGTGAGGGCTTGGCGAGGAGCGCTGCGAACACAGGCCTTATGGGTCGCTGGCAGGTGATTGCCGAAGAGCCCTATACCATCTGCGACACAGGCCACAATGCCGACGGCATCGTCTACGTTGCCAAGCAACTTGAGAGCCTTGAGGCCGACCGCATATTTGCCGTTATGGGCTTCGCCAAGGAGAAGAGCCTCGACAAGATTATGCCTCTGCTCCCCAAACGCGCACACTACATATTCACCAAGGCCTCTATCGAGCGCGCCCGCGACATCGAGACCATTACCGCAATGGCCGACACCTTGGGTCTCGACTACGAGAGCCAACCTACGGTGAAGGAGGCTGTGGCACGCGCACGCAGCTTGGCACTCCCCACCGACGCCATCTTCATCGGTGGTAGCAACTTCGTAGTTGCCGAGGTCGAAGAGATCGCAAAACAGCATAACGAGGAGTAACACTCTTCGCCACAATATGTTAAGGGTTGTCCTACCGACATTAGGTAGACAACCCTTAATTTTTTTTGTATTAAAAACCGACCAACCACACAATAACGTCGTTAAGTTGTGCGTTTATGGTATAAGTTTTGCAAGTTAAACTGACAGCTACGTTGGCAACGAGACAACGTAGTTAGGTTTCTTCATTTATTTAAGTTTGGGTTAGTAGTTTTTATTACAGAACTTGCTTCTGTAAGAGGATAGGCGGCAGCTGTGAAGCTCCCGCCTAATTCTTTGTTTATCTGCAAGTTCTGTAATAAAAACTACTGACGGTTTGGAACGTAGCAACAATGCTCTTGTTGGCGGATGTGATACATCTATGCAGAAGTGTGGCGCACCATTCAGCAAGTAAACTCGCCATAGTGCGCCACTCTTTTGCAGTTACTGCGTAACTCGCCAACTTCAACCACTGTCTGGCCTACTCGTGGAAACGTTAGTAGTTTAGCTGATATTCTTAAAGTTCACTAAGTTCATTAAATTCCTTAAACTCTTTAATTTCATTATATGCCTCAACCCGATGCCTACGGCAGCACCATTGCCAAAC
>JAEIGA010001747.1_pt1 | contig 34411 bp, 33 predicted proteins | sample 9270691 | NCBI WGS metagenome assembly JAEIGA01 (sample SAMN17057246, study PRJNA624740) | gut metagenome | biome: biome; isolation source: fecal sample | host: Bos grunniens | place: China: Xizang | collected 2019
CCCGTCCTCCGTTGAGTTCTGCCACAAGATCGGTCTTAGCTACGTTTCTTGCTCGCCCTTCCGTGTGCCGATCGCAAGACTTGCAGCAGCTCAGGCAGCTATCAACGAAGGCAAATAATTCTCTGAATTACTAAACCTAAACAGAAGATATATGAGCCTTGCACCGATTTGGTGCAAGGCTCATTTTCTAACGAATATAATAAAAAATCCGCCGATCGGCGGATTTTTTATTATATTCCCTCATATCCCCACTTTTCGTAGGTAAATGCTTCCCACGGAATGTCCGCAGGCTTCTTTTCTGTAAGTATTGCGTCAACGTGCATGAGAAGCGGAAACTCATCCGCATTCACCTTGCCGGCTTTCGCAAGCACTCTCACTGCACGAGCCACACGCTCAGCCACTACAAGCGATTCAAGCGTTACGCCGTTAAGCTCGGCTTTAGCTGCGTCAATGTCAAGACCTCTGCCAAGAAGAATGCCCACAAGCCGCGTTCTTCCGCCATATACGGTAACATAAAGGTCTCCAAGTCCCACCGCAAGGGTGTCAAGATTGGCATCTCCACGAATAGCGAGCAGCTTTGCCATCTCCCTGACGCACTGATAGTATATTCCTGCCTGGGAGTTAAAATGGAGCGGACTGTCAATGCCGAACTGCTTTTCGTTAAGACCGATGGTCAGTGCTATTCCGAGTGCATATCCGTTTTTCAGTGCAACTGCACTTTCGATGCCGACAACATCTGTGGAAAGACTGATATGGTAATAGTCTGTTGCCATTATAGCTTTCAGCTTTTTCAGTGTTTCGGGATCATTTCCGCAAAATGTAACCTCCGTCTTGTCGTGTGCCACAAGCTCATAGCTGGTGCACGGACCGCCGATTGCATTGAGATTGCGCTTCATTCCTCTCTCGGCAAGTCTGTCGCGCCAAAGCTCGGGGTAACACAAAAGCGTACCGTCAGGCAAGTCGTAGAGTCCCTTTGTGACCGAAAGCACAGGCATATCTTCCGGAATCTTCGGAAGCACAAAATCGCCGAACCAATCAACACCAAAGCTTGAAACTCCGCCGATAACCATATCTGCCCCATCAATGGCAGATTCCATCTCCTCAACATGATAATATTTTAAACCGTCGGGAAATTCGCGGTCAAACTTCGGATGCTTGTTTGATTTTTTACACTCGTCAATAATATCGCGATCAAGATGCGTGCCAACAAGGCGCACCTCGTTGCCGTTCTCCCTTGCCGGGAACGCAAGCGCCGATCCCATCATACCGGCACCGATAATCGTTACAGTTGCCATTACCCGCCCCTTATTTTATCTTAGAATCACAGTAACAGCAGCGATTCTCGCCGTCTACCGTCTTTGTAAGCTCAGGCAAATACTTTTCGTGGTTGGTGATGCATCTGGCATTGTGGCAGAATGCTTTTTGCGGCAGAGGATATGCAGGACAGCGTCCTGTACGCTCAGCGCCAACAAGCCGCGCAAGGAGCGCCATTCGTATAAACATACCGTTCTCCGCCTGTTCAAAGTAAACGCATCTCGGATCATCGTCAACCTCATAGGCGATCTCGTCTACCTTCGGCAGAGGATGAAGCACCGCAAGATCAGCCTTTGCAAGCTCCATCTTGTCAGAAGTGAGGCGATATATTCCCGACTGCTTGGCATAGTCCTCAGGCGATTTGAAGCGTTCACGCTGTATACGTGTCATATAAAGCACATCAAGCTCGCCGATGCATTCCTCAAGCGTGGAGCACTCTCTTATCTCACAGCCGTTTGCCAAAAGCTCATTGGTAACAAAAGTGGGAAGCTTCAGCTCAGGTGTAGAGATGAGCACAAATTTGTTTCCCTTGAAGCGCATCAGCGCACGGAGCAGTGAATGCACGGTTCTGCCGTTCAAAAGGTCTCCGCAGCAGCCTACGGTAAGTCCCTCGGTTTTGCCCTTAAGCTCGTGGATGGTCATAAGGTCGGTAAGAGTCTGGGTGGGATGCAGATGACCGCCGTCTCCTGCATTTATTACCGGGCAATGGGAATACAGAGACGAAGCATAAGCCGCACCCTCTACAGGATGACGTATAACCACAACATCCGCATATCCGCTGACTACCTTTACAGTGTCGCGAAGAGTCTCTCCTTTAGCAACAGAGCTTGATCCGGGATCGGAAAAACCGATAATCTTTCCGCCAAGGCGCATCATTGCGGTCTGGAAGGACATCTGTGTACGGGTGGACGGCTCATAGAAAAGTGTAGCCATTATACGGCCCTTGCACACATCGCGGTACTCTGCAGGTGCTTTTTTTATGCGGAAAGCAAGAGCGCGAAGCTCCTCCCATTCCTCAAGTGACATATCGTTAAAATCAATAAGGTTTCTTATTTTCATATACATCCCCCTTAAATAACACTTTTTTGAATTTAATATCAGAATAGAGCACGGATTGACCGGTTTCAAGCACGCAGCTCGGATATTATGTTAGTTTGTTCTGACAAGATTCCTTGCATTTAATACTGCCGGAAAATTACCATAGGCTGCAACTATTTCGTCACCGTACCCCATTTTCACAAATATTTTCGGAATTATCTTGAATGTATCAGTTCTACTTCTTTATAAGCTCCAATTTTTTTACTATTGTGGCCGCTGTGCGCTGCGGAAATGCGTTGTAGAATGAATAATCCGCCGTTTTTCTGTATATGGGATAGCGAATTTCAAGTAATCTTCGATAATTTTCAGGATCGCCGTTTATGGGCGGTCTTTCCAGCACATTTTTATCTGCAAGCACACTGTCCGCATTTCTTCTCAGCCATACGACGGTACACATCTCAGAAAGCAATTCACGGCTTGGCTCATAGGTTGGCAGTCCGCCTCCGCAGGACAGCACCGTAATCTTTTCACTGTTCTCGAACGTAATATCGCGCAGTGTCTCAGCTTCAATCTTGCGAAAAGCCTCCTCACCTAGCCCTGAAAATATCTTCTTTATTTCCCCATGCCGTCTGATTATTTCATCGTCAAGGTCAACAAACACCGCCCCAAGCTTTTTGGCAAGTATCCTGCCAACGCTGGATTTACCGCACCCGGTCATGCCTATAAGTGCAATAGTATTATTCTTTAATTCTGCCATATTTATCTGTTCCTCAAATATTCATCAGATATAATCGCGCAAACACCGATATCGCGGTATGCGCCTTTTATAAACATGGAGGAACGCCTGATTCCCTCAAAGCTCATTCCGCATTTTTCCATGACTCTGCGGCTGGCATAATTACCGATGATATATTTTGCCTCGATACGGTGAGCGTTAAGCTCCGAAAAACCGAAATCAATAACTCGCATAACCGCCTCGGTAGCAATTCCCCTTCCCCAATAGTCGGGATTCAGCACATATCCCACCTCAGCACAGTTGTTTGCAAAATCAATGGAGGTAAACCCACAGGTGCCGATCATCTTCTTTTCATCGTTCAGAACGATAGCCCAATCGTAAAAATCTCCTGCCTTGTACTGTGCTTGGAGATATCTGAGATAATCCTGAGTCTGCTCAGGCGACTTATGGGAATCCCAAAGCAGATATTCCGTAACCCTTTGAAGCCTTGCATATTCGTACATATCACGCCAATCCGAGGTTTTCATACGTCTGAGCGTAAGCCTTTCGGTGGTAAGCGTTGGAATTTTGGAAAACAGGTCAAATATAAACGATTTTTTCAACTTTGGCACCTCCCACAAAATTCCTTAAATTATATTATACTACATTTTTCGCCGCATTTCAAGTATTACGGCAAAATTTATTTTACACTTGCAATTATCAAAAACATATGTTATAATATAAGTAAACAAATGTTCGGTTTGGAGGTGCAGCCATGTCCAGAGTAATATTTCATGTTGACGTAAACAGTGCTTTTTTGTCTTGGGAGGCTGCACGCCGTGTTAAAGAGGGACTTCCCGACCTGCGCCTTGTGCCGTCTGCGGTTGGAGGCGATCGCGAAGCCAGACGGGGTGTGATACTTGCAAAATCAATCCCTGCAAAGAAATTCGGCATAAAAACCGGTGAGCCTGTAGCCGCCGCACTGAGGAAATGCCCTTCTCTTGTGCTGGTAAAACCGGATTTTAGGCTCTACACACAATGCTCACGTGGATTTGTCGCAATATGCAGAAAATATGCGCCTGTGGTAGAGCAATTTTCCATTGATGAATGTTTTCTTGATATGAGCGGCACAGATATCATGTATCCGGACAAGCTTCATGTGGCAATGCTCATAAAAAATGAGATCCGCGACACGCTGGGATTCACGGTAAACATCGGAATCGGCGAAAACAAGCTGTGCGCAAAAATGGCAAGCGATTTTACAAAGCCCGATCTGATCCACACGCTTTTCCCGTCAGAAATCCCCGAAAAGATGTGGAATCTTCCTGTAAGGGAGCTTTTTTCGGTAGGCGCGGCAACGGCTGAGAGTCTTGAGCGCCACGGAATATACAAAATCGGCAACATAGCGCAGTGTGACGTAAATCTGCTTGTTTCCATCTTCGGAGAGAAACAGGGGCGTCATCTTTGGCGATATGCCAACGGGATAGACGATTCCCCGGTAAATTCAGAGCCGGAAGCTCCTAAGGGATACAGCAATTCCACAACCCTTGAGCGCGACATAACATCCTATGCCGAAGCGGAGCCTGTAATACTCGCCCTGTGCGACAGTACGGCATCCAGAATGCGCGCTGACGGGGTGAGAGCTTACTGCATCACGGTGTCGACCAGAACTGCCGATTTCTGCGACCGCTCACACGGAAAGAAGCTTGATGCTTCCACTGATATAACAAGTGAAATATACAAGCTGTCAATGAAGCTTCTTCGTGAGCTGTGGGACGGAAAAACGCCGCTCAGATTACTCGGTGTGGCTCTATCCGAAATAGACCGCGGAGATGCTGTGCAGTTATCCTTATTCGACAGCGAGGAGTCGATAATAAGGCGTGAAAAAGACAGGAAGCTTGACCGCACTGTTGATGAAATACGAAAGAAATTCGGTTCGGGCACGATACGCCTTGGCGGGGTCACTCATGAGGTTGGAAAAAAGCACCGCGCCGAGATGGAAAATGACAGAGACAACTAAAAACGCCGCCAAGTGCCATTTATAAAGCACTTTGGCGGCGTTTTTTGCATAATCTTATATTATTTTTTCCGTCCTGCCTTAAGCATGAACACAAGAAGTCCGGCAAGGTACACCGCCGCAATGGCGATTACCGCAAGGCTGGCGTAGAACCCCTTTGCTCCAAGGCTGACGAGCAGCAGCACCGGTGCTCCGAACACGATACCGAAGGAGCTTCCAGTGATAAGATTGTTTGCCGCAGGAGTTTTAAATTCCGGATCAAGCTCACGGAGCAGGAGCACGCCTGAGCTTATAGTTCCCGTAAGCATACCGTACATTGAGAAAAATCCCTCGTGTGTGTAGTTGGGATAAAGCTTTTTGCACATTATCTTAAGATAGATGAATGTGACAATACCACCGATAACTGCCATAGAGATAAACGGAATCCACATTCCTTCAAGGTCGCTTATCTCGATTCCGGCAATTCCCGCAATTATCATAAGATCAAAAGCAAGACCGGATATACGGGACAGCAGATAATTGTTCTGATACTGACGGCTCATGATCTTTGCTGATTTCAGTCCCGAAAGAAGCACACGGCATCCCGTTGCAACCACAGAACCGATTATAAAATTGAAGCCCCAAAGCAGTGTGGAGACAGTTCCCGCAAGTCCGGGTGCCACTGCCTGAAGAAGCGATGTGATTCCCCAAGTAATAAGATAGGTAACAAGATAGATTATTGCCACAAATGCAAACTGAACCGACAGCTTGTCAACAGATTCCGCAATCGGTATCTCACCGTTGTGCTGGAAGGTATCAAGCGTTACAGAGCCTGATACATCTGCCTTTTCGCCGGCTCTTCTTACCATTCCTCGGCTGTTGTAAATATTAAGGAATATAACGCCTACAACACAAGCACAAAGATATCCCATCGCCGACAGTGACAAACCGAATGTACGTCCTCCGGCCATTCCGAGAGCCTCGTATGTTGTACCGACGTTATTTGCTTGACCCGGACCCTGACCGTATGCCATGGGGAGCAGTATTCCGCTTGCAGGAAAAAGCTCCAGCATAAACGAAATTACAAATCCAAGGGATATAACAAGTCCCACTATTGCCTGCACAAGATATGTACTTACAATAAGCGCACCGCTTTTTGCACCTATCAGTGCGCCACCGTCCGATTTCTTTTCCGGCACGCGAAGCGCCATAGCTATAAATCCAAGTGCAAGTGCATGATATGTAAGCTTTTCAAGAAATTCGCCGTCGATATAAATAATTCCGGTTGTGCGAAGTATGAGCAAAATAAAGCCCGACAGCACCGCGATCGGCATAAGGCTCTTATTTATAAAGGGAATCTTACGCTGCATAATATTGGCAAGCAGTATCAGTGCCGCCATAATGCCCATCTGAATTATGGGTGCCCAAAGCTCTGTGTTGTTAGCTGAAAAATCCATTGTATTCACCCTTCCTTTGCAGTAATTATCGCATTTTTCTCTGATTGTTTTTTCAAGGATCCGAAAAGCATCGGAAATTTAATAGCGTTTATACCGTCGTCGGGACGAAGCTCAAAATATTCTTTACCTGATGAAAATACCACAACACGTCTGCCGTGGAATGCCATGTCGTTTATGGACTCAATGGGGAAATTACGTTCTCCTATAGAAAGTCCGTCCGGTGACAGCACCGCTCTTCCCTCATACTCCATTTCGGCTTTGCCGTCAGCGATAACGCTGAGCACCGCCGATTCCATAGTGTAAGAATCACCGCGTTCTGCCGCCGCAAGAACCTCACCGCGCTGCCACTTTGCAAGCTCATAAACGGTTTTGTACCTGCAGCCGGCAATCATTCCGTATTCGTCAAAGACAAGCTTCATTTGGCATTTTTGGCACACTGCCTCATTTTTGCTTGAAGCAATACTCTCCACAGCACCGCATTCGGGACATATGAAGAGAAGATTTTCGATTTTCTCGGCAAGTCTGCGTCCCCTGTACCGTTTTGGCTCGGCAAGCTGTCTTTCGTATGCATCCTCGTGAAGATCACGTGCTATTACGGCGTTTATTTCATCAACACTCATGCCCTCAAGCTGTTCTTTCGTGTAAACACCCACAACAGCTCCGTTGGAGCTTCCGCGGCGAGTACCGTTTGACCATCCGGGCGAGAGGAAATATCCCCCCACAACTTTATATGTAACAAGTCCGCATCCGGCTCTTTTAACCATCTGTCCTGTGGTGGGAGCAATCTCGGACGTTACACCGTCCCATGTACGCACTCCCTCGGCAAACATTGCCACGCTGTCACCATGTCTGAGCTTTCGCATGATATCAATAATAGCGTGTGCCGCATTCATGCCTTTCTTTCGGACAATAGGCTCAAGTGCAAACTTTATGAGGGGATATGCACGTTTCCAACGTGTAATATGCTCGCTTGCCACAAAATACATCTGTTTTTTAAAGGATACACCCACAAGAAGCGGATCATAGTCGGTTGTGTGGTTTGACAAAACGATGTAGTTTTCGGGAAGCGTATACTTTTTATGCGCCATCTCGTAGGTATATCCGAATTTCAGTCTCAGGAATACTCCAACGAGAGGCCGCAGCGTGCTCCAAATTATCTGATGCTTCTTACTCATGCTAACTCCGTCTTTATCTGTGAAATAATGTTACAGTCATTGGTAAGCACCGTATCAATACCCATTTCAAGGTACTCGCGTGCTTCCGTCACATCATCCGCAAAGAATATGTTGCAGATTATACCGTTCGCGTGTGCTCTCTCTATCATTTCCCGGTTTACAAAAGGTTTAAAGAACTGCACCTTTTCAGCCCCAAGGCTTATGGCACGCTCATCAATATCCCAAGGCTGCGTTGAATCGTGTCCCACGCATACGGGAATGTGTGGAGCGTATTTTTTGCAGTATGTCTATATACTTCCTGTGATAAAAGCGTGTTTCTTCAAGGGTTGCAGTGGCACATGGAACACAGTGTCATCCTTTGTCACAGCATTTACCATAGATATTATAACAAAAACCAAGTAAAAAGTCAACCCATGAAACGGGCAAATTATAACTCACCGAAAACTATTGATATTTCCGTCATTTTGTGGTATACTGTAGCATAGTAAACAAAAAGGAGACTATCAATGAAAAAAATACTTTCCCTCTCGCTTATTTTAGCCGCGCTCACGATTCTTATCACATCCTGCGGTAACACTACCAAGATGACCGGCACTCATACTGCCGATATCGTTATAAAAGACTTCGGCACTATCACCGTAGAGCTTGACGGCGACAGCGCGCCCATAACAGTCGGAAACTTTGTCACCCTTGCAAAAGAGGGTTTTTATGACGGTCTTACCTTTCACCGCATTATCGAAGGCTTCATGATGCAGGGCGGCGACCCGGACGCCGACGGATTCGGCGGCTCAGGCAAGAACATTAAGGGCGAGTTCAAGCTTAACGGCGTTGACAATCCCCTCTCTCACACTCGCGGTGCGATATCCATGGCTCGCGCCAACGATTTTGACAGCGCAAGCTCACAGTTCTTTATCGTTCACGAGGATGCCGTGGGTCTTGACGGGCAGTATGCGGTTTTCGGATACGTTACCGAGGGAATCGAGATCGTTGACGCTGTATGCGAAGCGGCAAAACCGATTGATGACAACGGCACGATTCCGCTGTCGGCTCAGCCTGTAATTGAAAGCATAACCATTCGGGAATAATTCCCGAAATACATAGTGTGAAATCCCTTATCGCACTTGACATCATAGCGGACACATGGTATAATATACTACATAATATTCACATTTTCAAGGAGACACATCATGTCAAAAATCATACTTACAGGCGACCGTCCCACGGGAAAGCTTCACATAGGTCACTATGTCGGCTCACTTCGCCGCCGCGTGGAGCTTCAGAACAGCGGTCTTTACGATAAAACGTATATAATGATTGCCGATGCCCAGGCACTTACCGACAACGCCGACAATCCGGAAAAGATACGTCAGAACATCATCGAGGTTGCTCTTGACTATCTTTCCTGCGGTCTTGATCCCACAAAGTCTACCCTTTTCATTCAGTCACAGATTCCGGAGCTTTGCGAGCTTTCGTTCTACTATATGAATCTCGTAACAGTATCCCGTCTTCAAAGAAACCCCACCGTTAAGGCGGAAATTCAGATGCGCAACTTTGAGACCAGCATCCCCGTGGGCTTCTTTACCTACCCCATAAGCCAGGCGGCAGACATCACCGCTTTCAAGGCAACCACCGTGCCTGTTGGTGAGGATCAGCTTCCCATGATTGAGCAGACCCGTGAGATCGTGCGCAAATTCAACGATGTGTACGGCGAAGTTCTCGCCCAGCCCGATCCGCTTCTTCCCACCGAGGCGGCGGCACGCCGACTCCCCGGCACAGACGGCAGTGCAAAGATGTCAAAATCTCTCGGAAACTGCATTTACATTTCCGAGGATCCTGCCGAGCTCAAAACCAAGGTAATGAGTATGTTTACCGATCCCGATCACATAAAGATCACCGATCCCGGCAAGATCGAGGGCAACACCGTATTCACGTATCTTGATGCTTTCGCAAAGAACGAGCATTTTGAAGAATTTCTCCCGGATTACGCTAATCTTGACGAGCTGAAGGCTCACTATCAGAGAGGCGGTCTCGGCGACGTTAAAGTGAAGAAATTCCTGCTGGCGGTGCTTGAATCCACACTTGAGCCTATCCGTGCACGCCGTGCGGAATATCAGAAGGATATTGCAGGGGTTTACGAGATCCTCAAGAAAGGCAGTGAGGTGGCACGCGAAACCGCCGCAAAGACTCTTGACGAAGTAAAAGCGGCAATGAAGATCAACTACTTTGACGACGAGGCACTTATTGCTTCTCAGGCTGAGAAGTATAAGATGTAACGTGTATTCATCGTGTATAAGGGGTACGGTCGCTTTTTTGAAAAAAAGCTCCGCAAAAAACTTTATACAAATAATTTTTAAGACAAAATCAATGTGTGCGCGTACTCGTTTGAGCGCCACACTCGCGCCGCCTGCATGGCCCCGCACCATTACGGCGGCTTGGATAGCTGTAATCGTTTAATGTGTCAAAGAATGATTGCGGCACATCCGTAGGGGGAGGCGTCCTCGACGCCCCGTCCAATGTTACAACTCGCGCCTGTTTCATGGTCTCACACCATTAGACAGGCTTATATGCCAGAACAAAAAATTCACTCGCTGTATGAAAGATTACAGCGAGTGATTTTATTTTCTGTTATACAGTCACGAAACGGTGCTGACTGACGCTTTTTGCGATGCTTCCCTTTCGCGGAGCAGTTCTTCTGCCGCGTCAAGGATAGTGCGGTCATTTTCATAGGTAATGATACGTCTTGCCTGCTCGTACGAGCAAAGGCGGTAGGAGCTTACCTCAGCTTCCTGTATTTTTACCCCGTCCCCGTCAAAACGTCCGAGGAAATACACCGACTCCTTGGTAGTACGCGAGCTAAGCGAATATACAACCGATTTTCTGAAACCTTCGATAAGCGTGATGTCAACGCCGGTTTCTTCTCTGACCTCACGAATAGCGGTCTCCTCCTCGGTCTCGTACTTCTCTATATGACCCTTGGGCAGTCCGCAGTGACCGAGATTCATACGAATTATGAGATATCTGCGCTCATTTCCGCTTTCTGTGTAAACGACAGCACCGCATGATTTCTCACGCAGGCAGTATATTTTAAATGTATTGTCGCTTTCCCAATAGTCCACAGCTTCCGCTATCTGATATTGCATCCAAAGCTGTTCGTCCCTGTCGGCTTCCGAAAGAACCATAGAAAACGCACCGCTTCGGTCATCCATCAGTATACCCACAGCCGTTCCGTCAACAAAAGTGCCGATATCCCCAGATGCACATATAATATATGCGGTATGTACGCTGTAACCGTCATTCCCGTTTATGACAACCGTACCGCGTGCAGTATTTTTGTATCTTGCATAAACACGCACAGTATAGGTCTTTCCAAGCATGGATTCGGCAAATCCTCGCTCGGACTGCTCAATATGTCTGCGATTTTCAAGCGTATATCTTTCAGCCACCCGGTCATCTCCTTTCGTGAAATACTTTTCATGAAATGCTTATTTTAGAATCAATTATATTTATTATAACATACCTTTAAAGATTTTTCAAGATAATTTAATAAAACTTCACAAATTTTCGCTGTTTTTTTGCAAGCAATAAGCATTTTAGAGCATCGGTACAGCACTGATAACTGATAAAAGGAGAATAAACAACCGTAGCTTTCATATTTTTATTTTCCACGGAGTTCAACTGATACATCGCCGTTTTTTTCGATAACAAGGTGCATTGGACGGATATACTGATTGTAAAACTGCGTACACTCCGCCTCGGTCATGTGCACACGGGTGTTTTTGTATACCTCATCAAGCATTTCTTCAACGTTAAGGTTTATATGCTCAGAAAGATAACGTTTTGTCTCGCAGACAAGGGCGGCAATTTTTATTTCGTTTGAGTTGCCTGTGCAAAAATCATCTATATAGCAGTAGAATATATCCCGTCCGCCAAGCGCGGCTTTAATATCCGCTCCACACTTCTCATATTCAGCCATAACGAGAAATTTTGCACCAGGAAGAGAATCTATAAGTGCCCAATAGTCCGAATCGCTGGAAGCAATAATAAAGGAATCCACAGCGTTTGTAAAAAACTCCTTTGATACCCCGACAGACAGCTTTATGTCAACAAGCGACTTTGTCATTTTCACCCGTTCAGTCATAATGTGCTCTACAGCAACTCCGCCGCAGTAGCTTTCAAACAAACGCCACGCCGTAGAAGCATGGATGTCGTTGTAGAGAAATATTTTGCTGATTTTTGACACGGTATCAGCATCCAGGTTGTTAAGAGTTGCAATAAGCTTATATGGGTCAGAATTTTCGCAGTCCACCACGATTATGGTTTTGGTAGACTGCTCTATGAACTCATAAATGCTGTTCTTCACACTGCTTATGGCGTCGGTAACCTTGCTGAGATCATCAAATCGCTCACCGTGGAGCTTATACAGCAAGGTGCAGAATTTTTTATCATTATAGAGGATATTTCCGCAGTCGTCCGGCACCCAATTGATGTACATTTGGTAAGGATATTTATACCTGTTGGCGTAATACACCGCGGCGGCGTTTTTTGTTCCCTCTACACTTAGTCCGTCCGGCATTATAAAAAGATCCCGTATATACGAAAAATTAAGCCAGATGGGAAACAGATCGCGGCAATTGTTTATTCTGTCCGATATGACGCGGTTTATTTCGAGTATATAGTCAACCGGCTGGCGACTGTTCTTTTTGACTATATTTATGCCTGCCTCCGAAAGGTAAGCTATGGCATCGGCAGGGACAAATTCCGGCATTGTCAGTATGGTTCGGAACTCCCTTTGCATAAGCTGATTTATGTGACCGAAATTGCGTTCTATTGCCGTGCGCAGTCGGCACAGCTCACGTATTATCCTCGCTCCCGAATGCTTTTCAAGGGCATCGTAATATTCAATCTGCGGCGGCTCATATTCGTTTTCAAACTGCTTTTTGTGTACTCCTATGAGATAAGCGACCTTGGACACTATTATCCGTGTGCTGTGGTAATATCCCGCACTGTCGGCACCATCTCCTGATTTATTGGCATCCGCTGAATTTTTGGAGTTATATGCTTCCATGAAAAAGCTTTCCTTTCATAAAAATTTATGTACTCCTTATTATTATAGCAAAGATACCGCAGTTCGTACCGCGTATATTGTCGCAGAGGTAAAAACGACAAGACGATTTACGACATTTTACATCGAATAACGCCCTAAACTATCACCTATTTTCTTCAAAGCCGCACCCTCGATACGGCTGACATACGAGCGTGAAATGCCAAGCTTTTTTGCCACCTCACGCTGTGTAACGGCATTTCTTCCGCCGATACCGTATCGCATGGATATGACCTGCCGTTCCCTTGGCGAAAGCTCACTGTTTATAATTGAGACGGCGCGAGCAGAACGTATCTTTACATCAAGATCGTCCGCTATGGTATCCTCGGTTGCAATAATATCTCCCCAGGTCAGCGGATTTCCGTCTTTATCTGTATCTATAGTCTCATTCATGGACACTTCAACGGCAAGCTTTTTCTGTGAGCGAAAGTACATAAGTATCTCATTCTGCAGGCATTTGCCGGCATAGGTAGCGAATCTCGCACCGTTTTTCGGGTCGAATGAATCCACCGCTTTTATAAGACCTATAGTACCTATCGAAATGAGGTCATCCTGATTTTTGCCTGAAGCGTAATACTTTTTTACAATATGTGCCACAAGCCGAAGATTGTGTTCGATAAGCTTTGAGCGCGCATCCATATCACCGTCCTCGCGCATTAGTCTGAAGCATTCCCTCTCCTTCTCCGCCGACAGCGGCGGCGGAAAAGCCCCCTCATATGACACGCCTTCCTTTACTCGAAGAAACAGAAACAAAAAGTGCGAAAGCATACCCTCAAGTAATCCGAACATAATGTTCCTCCCACAAAATAATAGGACGCCGATATGATACCGACGTCCTTTCATATTATGCGAATTTACAACAAATTATGCCCTACGCTATGATTACTTCAATCCCCATATCCTCCGCGCGCTTGGTCAGCTCATGTAGTCTCTTATGCGTAGTATCGCCAAGCACAATAACACGGTCTGCGTGACTCAGTATGTATTCGGTGCCGTAAAGCTCACCCACAGGTTCAATAATCTCGTCAGCCCGCTCAAGCATTCCGAAATACCGTTCCCTGCGTTCCGGATGCCATCTGTCCGCCTGATCCTCGGAGTTTGGAGCCGCAGTAAAGGTTATCTCTCCACCAAGCTGCTTTATGGCATCGCACGCCTCTGCCCCCCACATGGGAGCGCCCTGCTCAACAGTTGATACAAAGTCCACGTATCCTTTCATAACCGATTCCTGCAAAGCTGCCACAAGGCGGTATTTCATAATTGCACAAAGATAATAATCCTCATCGTATCCGAATTCAAGCTCGTCCGGTCCTTCACCGAAAATAGCACACATTTTTGCGTTTCCCATTTTACTTCCTTTCCTCCGAGTAATCTCGAAAATAAATGTTTTTTCGGCTTTTTCCTGCCACTGACATTATTTTACCACATTTCTCGCGAGAATTTTGTCGAAATATGGTGAGGAAATAAAAATATTTAATTGATTTTCTCCGCAGAGGCGATTCAGGAATCGCCTACGTGTTGCTTGTGAATAGTCCTCTGCTTTTATTGAATGAAGATCGCAGCTCTAATGTTTACAGTATATATAATTTCAATAAAATAACGCAAGAGATTTTTTCTCTTGCGTTACTTCTGAAATTTACTGCAATGCGGAAAGATTATCCCAATCAATATCTGCTTCATCAACGAATCCGCTGTTCTCCGCCGCAGCAATATGCTTTGCTTCCTCGGAGGTAACTTTAGTAAAATCGGGGTCCCACGCAAGCACAAGCTTCTTTATAAACTCATAAGCGAGGTTCTTGTCGTCCTCCGGCAACATATCCATCAGCCTTGCAGCATCCATTGCAACATTAGACACTTGCTTGCCCTCCTTTTCTATTTATAAATATCTCCACGGTTTCCAACATCAATGATAAAAAGAGACAATCGTAGGGGCGATTCACGAATCGCCCGCGGGTCATTTATGAACGACCCCTACAAAATTTCTTTTATACAATAAACATCGCATCTCCGAATGAGAAAAACCTATACCTTTCTTTTATCGCTGTCTCATATGCCGAAAGCATTATTTCACGGCTGGAGAAAGCGGAAACGAGCATAAGAAGTGTGCTTTCGGGAAGATGAAAGTTCGTTATAAGCGCGTCAACCGCTTTAAATTTGTAGCCGGGGTAAATGAATATTCCCGTATCACCATTCACCGCATGAACAATGCCGTTGTCATCCGCCGCCGATTCAAGGGTGCGGCAGGAAGTTGTTCCCACTGCCACGATACGTCCACCTGCGGCACGACGCTCGTTTATAAGCCTTGCAGACTCCTCACTGACACTTATAAACTCCGAATGCATAACGTGGTCTGTCAGGTTGTCCACCTTTACCGGACGGAACGTGCCAAGTCCCACATGGAGCATAACAGGTGCTATGGCAACACCCTTTTCCTTTATTTTTTCAAGCAGTTCCTTTGTAAAATGAAGACCTGCCGTGGGTGCCGCCGCCGAGCCTTCGGTCTTGGCGTATACAGTCTGATAGCGGCTCTTATCGGAAAGCCGCTCTGTAATATAGGGCGGAAGCGGCATACTGCCGATCTTATCAAGCAGTGTGTATATAGTGTAGGCATCATGGTCGTATACGAATTTAACGAGACGGTTTCCGCCCTCTAAAATCTCGTTTACCTCTGCACGAAGAAGTCCCTCTCCGAATATAATAACACTGCCGGGCTTCACGCGCCGTCCAGGTCTTACCATGACTTCCCATGTGTCAAGCTCATTTTGCCGGAGCAGGACGAATTCTATCTCAGCTCCCGTGCCCTCTTTTACTCCGTAGAGGCGAGCCGGAATAACCTTGGAATCGTTTATTACCAGCACGTCGCCGGGGTTAAGATAATCTATTATATCGTGGAACACTTTATGGGAAAGCTCCCCTGTTTTTCTGTCCACCGTGAGAAGCCTTGACATATCACGCACCTCGCTCGGATGCTGTGCAATAAGCTCCTCCGGAAGATCGTAATAGAAATCCTTTGTGGTAAGATCGGTATTTATACGTTCGTTTGTTATCATTGCTTAAAATATGCTCCCTTTATCAGTAAATTTTATAAGGTTAGGTATTGACAAGCGCGTGTAAATATGTTATCATATTAGCAGTGAAAATTTAACACTGTTATGATAGAGGCGCATTCTCCGAATAGTAGGTACTGCGAGGCTTCGCCGCCTGCGACCGATACCGAAAGGCTCTGAGTGCCGAAGATTTTCCGCGCGGCGAGGCGCGGAGTGTCTGGTCTGTCGGATAACATCCGCCCGACTGTCATCATTCATAATGATGGAGTGCTATCTTAATGTATTAAGTATCATCGGGTAACATTGTACCCTATATATTATAGTACATGGATAGCCGGTTTTCAACCGGTTTTTTATTTTTTTTACACCGTTTGCGAAATTTCTCATTAAGTATCAACAAGCGGCAGAAAAAATCCTCGCCGATTGTACATAATTCACCGCAAACGTACAGAGTGAAAGGAAGATTATCATGTCAAACAAAGAAACAGTATTCACAGGCGCGGCTGTCGCCATCGTTACCCCGTTCACAAACGACAAGGTAAACTACGAACAGCTTGGTATGCTTATCGAGCGTCAGATCGCCAATTCCACCGACGCCATCGTTATTTGCGGCACTACCGGCGAATCCTCTACTCTCACCGATGAGGAGCACCGCGAGTGCATCCGCTACTGCGTTGAGAAAACCGCCGGCAGAGTTCCCGTAATTGCAGGCACAGGCTCAAACGATACCGCATACGCTATTGAGCTGTCGAAATACGCCTGCGACGTTGGAGCAGATGCTCTGCTTCTCGTTACACCATACTACAACAAGGCAACTCCCAAGGGTATGATTAAGAATTTCCTCGCCGTTGCAGATGCAACCGACAAGCCCATCATTCTTTACAATGTGCCCTCACGCACAGGCTGCAATATTACACTTCCCGTATACAAAGAGCTTGCAAAGCACGAGAGAATCGTTGCAACCAAGGAAGCAAGCGGCAACATAAGCGCTATTGCAGAGATCGCGGCAGAGCTTGGGGATGACCTTGACATCTACAGCGGAAACGACGACCAGATCGTACCGATCCTGTCTCTTGGCGGTAAGGGCGTTATTTCCGTGCTCTCAAATGTAGTTCCGAAGGAAACCCACGATATCTGCAAACTTTGGTTTGAAGGCAAGGCAAAGGAATCCGCCGAGCTTCAGTTAAAGCTTCTGAAGCTTGCAAACACACTTTTCTGCGAAGTAAATCCCGTACCCGTAAAGACCGCCATGTCCCTCATGGGCTTCTGCTCCGAGGAAATGCGTCTGCCCCTCTGTGAGATGGAGGATGCAAACAAGGCAAAGCTTGCGGCAGTTATGAAAGAATACGGCGTAATATAATCCCCTGCACATATCGTACCACGTAATAAACGCAAACACAGGAGATCAAAAATGAAGGAAACCAGAATACTTTTCTCCGGAATTTCCGGTCGTATGGGCAAGGCTACCCGTACGGCGGCGGACGAAAGCTGTGAATACAAAATAGTTGCCGGTATCGATGTAGTTCCCTCTGTTGATACCATACCGATATTCAGTACCCCCGATGAGGTGAACGTGGAGGTTGATGCCATCATCGACTTTTCCCATCACTCCGCTACACCGAAACTGCTTGAATTCGCCATAAATAAAAAGCTCCCCATCGTTATCTGCACCACAGGACATACAGAGGAGGAAACGGCACTCATAAAGGAAGCCGCAAAATCCATCCCCGTTTTCTATTCAAGAAATATGTCCATCGGTATAAATCTGCTTATCGAACTTGCTAAAAAAGCGGCGGCAGTGCTTGGCAGTGACTTCGATATTGAAATTGTCGAAAAGCATCACAACAAAAAGCTGGATGCCCCCAGCGGAACAGCTCTTATGATAGCCGATGCGGTTGCCGACACGGTGGATTTCGACGCGGAATATACATACGAGCGTCAGTCAAGACGTGAGCCGCGCCGCAAAAATGAGATTGGTATCAGCGCAGTACGCGGCGGCACTATCGTCGGTGAGCACGACATCATGTTCTGCGGAGCCGATGAAATAATAACGGTGAGCCACAGTGCGGCATCCCGCGATGTATTTGCACGGGGCGCGCTGAGAGCGGCGGCGTATATTGTGGGAAAACCGGCAGGCTCCTACGATATGTCAAGAATGATCGCAGGCGAGTAAACCCTAAAAATAAAAATTTCAGTATGCCCTTATCACGGCAAATTTGAGCTGTGATGAGGGCATATTTTTTGTTTTTTCCGTTCTTCCGGGTGGAATTTTTTCTCTTTTTCGTGATTTTACGACTTTATGCGCATTTTATGCCGTTTTTTTTACATTTTTTACGTATTACCTATTGACAAACGTGTATATTTGTGGTATAATATGCGCATAGAGAGCAAAACAGCTTGCATCTGCTCAAAAATCTGACGAAAGGAAGCTTTCGCCGCGCGAAAGTATCGGATATTTTATGGCTAAAGTATCAACCAACATAACCCTGGATGCCGACACAAAGCAGAAAGCACAAAAACTGCTTTCCGAGTTTGGTCTCGACCTTTCCACTGCGGTCAACATCTTTCTGAGTCAGATGGTGCGCGAAAACGCAATCCCCTTTGTCATAGGCAGAGATGTTTCAAACACCGAAACGCAAAGCGTTCCCAAAAAGCGCAGACAGCAGGCAAGCGAGGTGCGCGAGTAATGAACACTGCACCGCGCATAGCCGCAGTTGTAGGTCCTACCGCTTCCGGAAAAACCTCACTTGCAATTGAGCTTGCACAAATGTTTGACGGAGAGATAATCTCCTGCGACTCCATGCAGATATATCGCGGAATGGATATAGGCACAGCCAAGCCCACACCGGAGGAAACCAAAGAGATACCCCACCACATGATTGACATTGTGGAGCCAAGTGAAAATTTCTCCGCCGCAGACTACGCTCCTTTAGCAAAGAAAGCCGCAGACGATATACTCTCTCGTGGGAAGCTCCCCATATTCTGCGGAGGTACGGGCTTGTATCTCGATTCGGTTATAACGGCAAACGATTACGCCGATGTGGAAACGGATCTTGCTCTCAGAGCTTCACTTTTAGAGGAAGCCGAGCAAAACGGCGCAGAGGCGCTCTGGCAAAGGCTTTTCGAAGTCGATTCGGAGTCGGCGGCAGGCATTCACAAAAACAACATTAAACGTGTGGCAAGGGCGCTTGAAATTTACCTTTCAAGCGGAATCACAAAAACCGAGTGGGACAGACGTTCCAGAACCCGCCCTGCTCCATATGCGCCTGTAATAATCGCTCTTGACAGAGACCGCGAGGAGCTGTATTCAAGAATCGACCGCCGCGTGGATATCATGATAGAGTCAGGGCTTGAAAATGAGGTCCGCAGTCTTGTTGATTCCGGCAAGCTTCCGAGAAGCTCCACCGCCGCGCAGGCTATAGGCTACAAAGAAATAATCGAATATTTCGACGGCAAATGCACACTCGCGGAGGCTGTGGAGCAAATAAAACTTTCCACAAGGCACTACGCAAAGCGTCAGCTTACCTGGTTCAGGCGAAATCCAACAGTAAATTGGATAAAATCCGCCGATAATTTTGAAGATATTGTAAACATTGCGAAAAAGCTATTAACTTAACGCAAATTATGTGATATAATATACTGTGATGTAATATACAAACCATACTCACCAATATCTTTGAGGTAAAGGATGCAAAAAAACAAAGAAAAGAAACAAAGAGACCCTGCCCTCGGATTTATAGGATATTCGGTATCAATAATACTCTCCGTTATAGCTGTGGTCTATCTTGGTTATCACTTTGCAAACAGCTTCGGCACAGAGCTTTCCACAGAGTATGCGCTTCAGGTCACAGAAAGTGACGTAATGGAATTCGACGCCTACATACTGAGAAGCGAATTTCCAATCAGCTCAACTGTTACAGGCGGCATCGGATACTATTACCCCGACGGCACAAAGGTGCGTGTCGGAACAGAGGTTGCCTCCATCTACGGCGGCACGGTCACTCATAGCAGCGATACGCGCAATGAAATAATAAAGCTCGACGAAAAAATAGAGCTTCTTTCCGAAAGCAACGACATACGCGGTCTTGCCGCATCAGATACATCCACTCTTGACAACCGCATAGATGAATACTATATGACCATCCGAAAAAATGCGGAAGAGGGAGTATACGGCAATCTTCCAAAGCGTCGCGATGAGCTTCTCACGTTGCTCAACAAGCGTCAGGTGATAACAGGCAGAGTGGACAGCTTTGATTCTGTAATCGAAAATCTGAAAGCCGAGCGGGATATACTCACCGCATCACTTGACAGTGTCAGCGAAACGGTAACGACGCCGCACGCAGGCTTCTTCTACTCCTCCCTTGACGGTTATGAGTCGATCTTCACCTCCGTGGCGGCTGAAAGCATGACGCTCTCGGATTTTGATAAAATGATAAATTCCGAGCCTGTCACATATCCTTCCACCGTTATCGGAAAAATAACCACCGACTTCACATGGTACATTGCCATTGAAACTACACGCGATGAGCTTCGCTATTACAATGAGGGTTACTCCTACAGTGTGGGATTCCCGTACAACAACGACACGAAGCTGACAATGAAGCTTGACCGAATCGTTGCTCCCGACGGCGAAACCCGAATACTTCTGCTCTTTTCATGCAGCAATGTTCCGGAGGACTTCAGCTTCCGTCGTATGCAGCCTGTAGAGATAGTCAGAAGCTCGTTCACCGGATATAAGGTTCCGATATCAGCAGTGCGTCTGCTTGACGGAAAGATGGGCGTATACATTCTCGTTGGAAACACAGTGAACTTCAAATACATTGATGTTCTGCTGGAATCCGACGGATACTACATTGTAAGCCCACAAGATCCGGAAAACGATCCCGAATATTACACCAAGTTAGGGCTCTATGATCTCATAATAACCGCAGGCAAAGATCTTACTATCGGTAAAATGATATCATAGTCCGAGGGAGAAAAACATGGACACATCAAAGAGCAGTGATCGCTTCGATCACGCCCTTATTGCCGAACGGCTCCATAAAGCCAGACAGGAAATCAAAGCTCTTTCGGGCGGCAGGGACATAAAGCTTCTTGCTGTTACCAAAACCGTCCCGGTTGAGGTAATAAACTACGCAGTAGACGAGCTTTCTATTGACGCCATAGGCGAAAATCGGGTGCAGGAGCTGCTTTCAAAATACGACAGCCTGCACAAGCCGAAATCCGGCAAGCTGGAAATACATCTTATCGGCTCACTTCAGACAAACAAGGTCAAGTATATAATCGACAAGGTTGACATGATAGAATCTGTAGACAGTCTGAAGCTTGCCGCCGAGATCGACCGCCAAGCCAAAAAGCACTCGCTTACAATGGACATACTCATTGAAGTCAACATAGGGCGCGAGGAACAAAAGGGCGGCATTGATCCGGACGAACTCGAAGCGTTTTGCGAGGCACTGGGAGATTTTTCAAATCTCCGTCTGCGAGGTCTTATGACCATCGCACCAAGATGCGAAACAAAAGACGAATATTTGATGTTTTTTAACGAGACCCGCGAGCTTTTCGAAGGTATTCTCGAAAAAAAACTTCACAATATAACAAGGGATTCTTTCAACGTGCTTTCAATGGGCATGAGCGGGAGTTATCCCGAAGCAATACGCGCCGGCTCCACCGAGGTAAGACTCGGCTCTACCCTATTCGGCGCACGCACATACCCCGAAAACCCAAAACAATGAAAAATTAAAATATGTAAATTTATTGGAGGTACAATATAATGGGACTTTTTGACAAAATTAAGAGCGGCATCAACCCCGAAAGCGACCCCGGCTACGACGATCAGGACCTTTACACTCAGCAGATTCAGAACGACTTCAACGACACTCAGATGTATCAGCAGGCACAATACAACACTCAGGATCAGTATGCACCTGCACAGGATGATGGTATGCAGGTAAGCGGCTCTTCTCTTGAGCTTAAGGTAGTTAAACCGGAGCGCTTCGACAACGTTCCTCAGATTGCAAATCATCTGCTTAACCGCCGCACCGTTGTATTGAACCTTGAGGATACAAACAAAGAGACTGCACGCCGCCTTCTCGACTTCCTTTCCGGTGTTGCATACTCTATCAACGGCAACTTAAAGCGTGTTGCAAACAATACTTACGTTATTACCCCCTGCAATGTTGACGTATCGGACGGTCCTCTGCGCGAGAAGCGTCAGAAGGAAGAAAGCTCTGATTACTACGAAAACGAAATTTAACTAAAAAAGCCGACGGCGGAGTCCCTCCCCGTCGTCGGCTTTTTCTTCGCATTCGGAGATAATTTTGTTGTGTTAGCTATCATTTATGTTATAACCACGCTTGTCAGCGTATTTTTATCAATTCTCCAACTCCTCATGCTTGTGAGAGCCATACTTTCATGGCTTCCCATAGACGATGAGATGGGGTTCGCAAATTTTGTGTATGCGATGACAGAGCCCGTGGTCTACCCTGTAAGACTTCTGCTTGAACGCTTTGATTTTATCAGCTCCGTACCTATTGATATTCCTTTTTTTGCTGCAATGATTCTTATTGGCTTCGTGCAGATGCTGCTTCCCTCGGTGATCTGATGGATATGAACATTCTGTCCCGTCTCACCGACGATGAGATGCGGCTTTTAAAACGCTGTGAGGAGCTTTTTTCGCGTGCCGAAAACGGAGTCCCCTCTGTCACTCAGTTTTTAAGTCCGCGAGAGCAGTATATAATCAGGAATCGGCTCTCTGCCATGTTTTTGACAGACGAATCCGATCCTCTTTGCTTTTTCTTCGGGGGATACCCAAGTGCACAGCGCAGAATGCTGTGCACCCTTCCCGCTTACTGCCGTTATACTCTTACTGACGGCGACGGCGAAATCTCTGCTTTTCGCGCAGAGTTTCCTCACGCCATAATTCCGCTCAGGATCAGATCCGGCGGATATGTAAATCTGACTCACAGAGATTTTCTCGGCGCACTTACAGGTCTTGGAATAGACCGCTCGGTCATGGGCGACATTATCACAGACGATGACGGAGCAATTATATTTGTGTGTGAGACTATAGCAGATTTTATTAAAAACGAGCTTGTATACATCGGACGCGACAAGGTGAAGGTATGCGATATCGCTCTCCCCGAGGATTTTGACCGTGCGCCCGATTTTGAAGCTGTCCGCGGCACTGTAGCATCCCCAAGACTCGATGCGGTGCTATCGGAGCTTGCCTGCTGTTCCCGCGAAACCGCAAAAACGGTCATTCGCCAAGGGCTGTGCGAGCACAATTATTTTACTGCCGCCGCGGCAGATGCCGCCGTTTCGGACGGCGACGTAATTTCATGCAGAAAAACAAGCGGTTGCAAAGGCGGAAAATTCATTATCGACAGCCTTGATGAACTCACCTCCAAGGGACGCATAAGGCTCGCCGCGCGCCGCTACACATAAAAACAACTGAAAGGATGTTGAAAAATGCTTCCACCGCATGAACTGAAAAACAAGGGATTCACCAAAGCAATGCGCGGATACAATCCTGTTGAGGTTGATGAATACATTGATTTTCTGATTGACAAATATACCGAGCTTTACCGTGACAACGATGAGCTTGAGAGAAAATTAAAGACAGCACTCACTCGCCTTGACGAGTTAAAAAACGATGAGGACTCCATCAGAAGCACTCTTATTGATGCAAAGCATGCCGCAAACAAAATTAAGGCGGATGCAGAGGATCGTGCAGAGAACATCGTAAAAAGCGCAAAAGCCTCCTGCAACACTATCCTCTCTGACTTCAACGCTAAGATCGAAGAAGGCAGAGATATACTCGCCGAGCTTCAGCGCGATGCGTTTGCCCTTAAAAGTGAGCTTTTTGCACGCTACAGCGAGCACATCACCTTTATCGAAAAGCTTACCGAGGGAATGGACGAATCTTCAATTCCCGATACAAGCGAGCTTCACCGCAAGGCTGTGGAATCCATTAAATCCGACATTTCAAGTATGTACAATACCGAGGACGAATCTGACGAGGACATTCCGGACACCGAAAAGTACGACACCGCCGGCAATGAAACATATGATGATGCCGACACGGCAAACGGCGACGATGATGCTCTCGTTGTAGACCGTGAGCCGCTGGTTCCCACCCAAAGACGCGGACTTAAGGATTCCGTAAAGGAGCTTAACCGCATTTACAAGGATTCGGGCGACGAGGTCATAAACACCCCTGACAGCGATATCGGCGACGATGCAAGTTATCTTGATTTTGTAAAATCCGTCACCGGCAGGTCTGACGACAAAAAAGATGCCGACTTTGATATGCTGTTCGACGATAACAAAAAGAAAAAGAGAAAATAATCAACAATTTTAATACAAGGAGCAACACCTATGCCACAGGACTATTCAAAAACATTAAATCTGCCAAACACCGACTTTTCAATGCGTGCAAACCTTCCCCAGCGTGAGCCTGAGATCGGAAGCGTTTGGGCTGATGAAAAAATCTATGAAAAAATGCTCGAAAAGAACGAGGGCAAGCCTCTGTTCATTCTCCACGACGGTCCTCCCTTCAGTAACGGCAATATCCACATGGGTACTTCCATGAATAAGGTTCTTAAGGACTTCATAAACAAGTACAAATCCATGAGCGGATACAAAGTGCCCTTTGTTCCCGGCTGGGACAACCACGGTATGCCTATCGAATCCGCTATTATCAAGAAAAACAAGCTTGACCACAAGAATATGTCCGTTTCCGAGTTCAGAACCGCCTGCCACGACTTTGCACAGGATTTCGTTAACATTCAGATGACATCCTTCAAGCGTCTCGGCGTTCTCGGCGATTGGGACAATCCTTACCTCACCATGGACCCCAAGTTTGAGGCACGCGAGGTTAAGGTCTTTGGCGAGATGTACAAGAAAGGCTACATCTACAAGGGTCTGAAGCCTGTTTATTGGTGTCCTCACGATGAGACCGCTCTTGCTGAGGCGGAAATCGAATACAAGGATATCGACTGCACATCTATTTACGTTAAATTCAAGGTAAAGGACGATCTCGGAAAGCTTTCCGCTCTTGACCTTGCAAATACCTATTTCGTTATCTGGACAACCACCACATGGACTCTCCCCGGAAACCTTGCCATTGCCGTACATCCTCGCGACAAGTATGTTGCAGTTAAGGCTAACGGCGAGACATACATCGTTGCTGATGCTCTGGCTGACAAGACCATGAAGGCGGCAGGCATTGAGGACTACCAGCGCGTAGCTGAATTTGTGGGTGCTGATTTCGAATACATGAAAGCACAGCATCCGTTCCTTGACCGTGAGAGCCAGCTGGTCCTTGCTGAATATGTAACCATGGAAAGCGGTACAGGATGCGTACACACCGCGCCCGGCTTCGGTGCAGACGACTATGTGACCTGTATGCGTTACAAGATGGATATTATCGTTCCTGTTGATGACCGCGGTTATCAGACCGAGGATGCAGGAAAGTTTGCAGGTATGTACTACGAGGAGTCCAACGAAGCAATTCTCGCAGACATGAAGGAATCCGGAGCACTGTTCGCTTCCGAAAAGGTATCTCACAGCTATCCTCACTGCTGGAGATGTAAGAATCCTATCATCTTCCGTGCAACTCCTCAGTGGTTCTGCTCTGTTGATGCGTTCCGCGCAGATGCCGTAAAGGCTTGCGAGGGTATAAATTGGATGCCTGCATGGGGCGGCGAGCGCATGATCTCCATGATTAACGAGCGCGCCGATTGGTGTATCTCCCGTCAGCGCCGTTGGGGTCTGCCCATTCCCGTATTCTACTGCCCCGAGTGCAAGAAGCCCGTTTGCACCGAGGAAACTATCGCTTCTGTTTCCGCCGAGTTTGCAAAGAGCGGTTCAAACGCATGGTTTGACAAATCCGCCGAAGATCTTATTCCGGCAGGAACAAAGTGTCCTCACTGCGGATGCGACCACGGATTTACCAAGGAGACCGACACTCTCGACTGCTGGTTTGACTCCGGCTCCACTCATTTCGCTGTTCTTGAGGATGGCGAGCTTTCCAAGTGGAGCGGCATGAGATGGCCCGCTGACCTCTATCTTGAGGGTGCTGACCAGTACCGCGGATGGTTCCAGTCTTCCCTGCTCACCGCTGTTGGTGCGAAGGGCGAGGGTGCACCTTACAAGGCTGTTCTCACTCACGGCTGGGTAGTTGACGGCGAGGGCAAGGCAATGCACAAATCCCTCGGCAACTCCGTATATCCCGAGGATGTTATCAAGAAGTATGGCGCGGATCTGCTCCGTCTGTGGGTTGCTTCCAGCGATTACACCGTTGACGTGCGCTGCTCCGACAACCTCTTCAAGCAGTTCTCCGAGACCTACAGAAAGTTCCGCAACACCGCGAGAATCATTCTTGCAAACCTTGGAAATATCGGTGAGGACTTCGATCCCGATCGCGATATGCTTCCCGTATCCGAGCTTGAGCCTATCGACAAGTGGGCACTCTCCCGTCTTAACAAGCTTGTTAAGGAAGCTACCGAAGCATACGAAAATTACGATTTCCACATCGTTGTTCATGCACTTTCCAACTTCTGCACCGTTGATATGTCGAAGCTGTACATCGACATAACCAAGGACAGACTCTACGTTGAAGCGGCTGACTCCAAGACACGCCGTGCGGCTCAGACTGCGATGTACCTCATTCTCTCTGCGCTCACAAGACTCACCGCACCGATTCTTTCCTACACAGCAGAGGAGATCTGGGCATCCATGAAGCACATTGCTTCAGACAACAAGCTCAGCGTATTCCTCAATGATATTCCGAAGTACGATTCCGCTCTTGATTTTGGCGAAATTGCAAACGGATACGACAAGCTCTTCACGCTTCGCGACGATGTTATGAAGGCACTTGAGCTTGCTCGCGCCGAAAAGCTTATCGGTAAATCCCTTGATGCGAAGCTCACCATTTGGGCATCCGATGCTGAAGCATACGGCACTCTTAACAGCTATGCGTCCGAGCTTTCCGACATCTTTATCGTAAGCGGCGTTAAGCTTATAAATGAAGCGGCTCCCGCAGATGCGTTCACCGAGACCGCAAGCGGAATCGGCGTTAAGGTTGAAGCGGCTGACGGTGAAAAGTGCGACAGATGCTGGAAATACTCCACCGATGTAACAAGCGACGGCGATTCTTGCCTCTGCGCACGCTGCAAAGCGGTTATCGGCTAATGAGATTTCTGTGGCTTCTGCCCATACTTGGGGTAGTTTCACTTGATCAGATCACGAAATATCTGGTAGCGGCAAATATGAGACTTCATGAGAGCATTCCGGTGCTTGAGGGCATCCTTAACCTCACCTACATTCACAACAAGGGTGCGGCGATGGGTATGCTTCAAAACAACCGCTGGGTGTTCATGATAATCTCCGCCCTAACCGTTATCGGCATAAGTATTATTATGTTTTCGCAGTACAAAAAGTACTATAATCCGCTTCTGTACACCGCGCTTTCGTTTATTGTCGGCGGCGGTATCGGAAACATGATAGACCGCGTATATCTCGGCTATGTTATCGACTTTGTTGACGTTAGATTCATTCCCTTTTGGAAATGGATATTCAACATGGCTGACATCTTTGTATGCGTCGGATGCGGTCTTGTGATACTCTACATCATCCTCGATGACATAAAAGCATCAAAACAAAAAAAAGCGGACGGAGAGTCTGCGATCAACAGTTGATTTCCGGCTCCCGACCTTTTGGTCGGGAGCTATTTGTTAAAGGAGGTAATTATGGAGCCTAAATTTGTAAGCAGGACCACTCAAACAGAGCAAGCCTTACGCGAAATGCAGTTTGCCGCCTTTGGAAAACTGCGTATGATTTTATATACATCCGTTGCGTTATTTTCGATACTCACAGCTATTATGCTGTTTTCTGCAAAGAAGCTCGATTCTGCTATTTTACTTCTTTTATCGGGAATACTGTTACTGATGTTGGCATTTCTTCGTCCAATACTCGGTGCAAGGCAGCAGTACAAGAGAAATATAATACTGACCGATGGAAAACAGCTTACTGCTACTGAATTGAAATTTTACGATGATAAGGTTGTAACGTATAATCCAACTGTGGATCATGAAGTTGCATTCAGCTATGATAAGTTCAAGAAATACAAACAGACACGTCATCTTCATCTTTTGATATTGCCGCAGTCATTGTATCTTATGGTTGAAAAAAACAGCTTCGAGATTGGTAATTCCGAAGAATTTGAAGCATTCATTAAGGAAAAAATTAAAAAATAAGCATAATATAATAATCGAAACGGATGTTGGCAAGCAAAACGGGGCGTCGAGGACGTCGCCCCCTACGGATTTATCGCAATGCGTGCCGCATCACGGCTGCGCCCCACACAAACAATTACCGCAACCCTAGCCGCCGGAATGGTGCGGGGCCATGCAGGCGGCGCGCCTTAGCGGTTTCGAAGCATAACACAAGCACTCTGTTGATATATATTTCCCTATATAAAGTTTTTTGCACAGCTTTTTATGCACATCGCAGAGCGATGTGCTCAAGAACAGCGCGCAACTCCCATATGCTCTACCTATTACTCACTCAAAGGAAGTAACATGAATATAATAACCGAAAATGACGTGGGCAAACGCCTTGACGTTTATATAAGCGAGTCCGAGGGCATTACAAGGTCAGCGGCACAAAAGCTGATAGCTGACGATAATGTGACCGTCAACGGAAAATTTCCGGCGAAGAACTATAAACTAAGACTTGGCGACGAGATTGAAACCGAGCTTCCCGAACCGGTGTCAGGCGACGCCGTACCGCAGAATATCCCACTTGACATAGTCTACGAGGACAGCGATTTGCTGGTGGTAAATAAACCGCGCGGCATGGTGGTGCACCCGGCACCCGGCAATCCCGACGGAACGCTGGTAAACGCCCTGCTCTATCACTGCGCCGACTCGCTTTCGGGCATCGGGGGCGTGATACGTCCCGGCATCGTCCACCGTATAGATAAGGACACATCGGGACTGCTTATTGTGGCAAAAAACGATGCATCTCACTTAAAGCTTGCCGAGCAGATAAAATCCCATAGCTTTGAGCGTGAATACCGCGCCGTGGTGCTTGGAAACATTAAAGAGGACAGCGGAACGGTGGATAAGCCCATCGGGCGCGATCCCCGTGACAGAAAGCGCATGGCGGTCTGCGCGGACGGGAGAAACGCCCGCACCCATTTTCAGGTGCTTGAACGGTTCTCCGCCATGGGTCATAGCTATACATTTGTCAGATGCATCCTTGAAACAGGACGTACACATCAGATACGTGTGCATATGAAATCCCTCGGTCATCCTCTGCTTGGGGACACACTCTACGGCGGCGGAAATACCAAATTCGAGCACAGCCTCGGCGAGCTTCTTTCCGGTCAGTGCCTCACCGCATCCCACATCGGCTTTGTGCATCCCATAAGCGGCAGTCATCTTGCCTTTGACTGTGAGCTGCCCGATTATTTTAACGAAATACTTGCAAGACTGAGAAAGGCTTCAATGTGAAATTTTCTAATATAATGATCGTTACCGACCTCGACGGTACATTCTACGACAGTGAACATAACTTCCACAATAAGAACATAGAAGCAGTGGAATATTTCAAGAAAAACGGCGGACTTTTCACCGTTGCTTCCGGACGTGTTCCCTCCTCGCTGAAAGACCGTATGGAAGCATTCAGAGAGCTTACAAACGTCCCTGCAATCCTCTGCAACGGCGGATTTTGCTATGATTTTGCAAGTGATACCCGTTTTTTCGAAATAGAAGTAGACCACCAAAAAGCGGCTGGCGTAATAAGATTTGTCAAAGACAATTTTGATATCTACCGTATACGTGCCTCACTTCTCGGCGAGGAAATTGCTATAGGCGACACCTTTGATGAGGATTCTTTTAAAGGATGGACACGCGTTTCTTTTGATGACCGCTCATGTGAAACGTTAAATAATATTCGTCAAGTTATCGAAAAACGTTACAAGGACGATTTTTCCTTTATGTTTGCCTGCCCCGAAATGTTTGAATTTCAGGATAAAGCCGCCACAAAGGGGCAGGCACTTGACCGTCTGCGCAAAAAGCTTACTTGCGACGGCAAAGCTAACGAAAATTTGAAAATATACGCTGTGGGCGACTACGAAAACGACCTCGATATGCTTCAGAACGCCGATGTTGCCTGCTGTCCCGAAAATGCAATGGACACAGTGAAAAAAGCGGCAAAAATTCATCTCTGTCACTGTGATGACGGTGCTATAGCCGACCTTATTTACCGCATTGAATCTTTGGAGGTATAATCTTGCTTAAACTCGCACGGTATCTTAAAAAATTCCGATTTTACGTAATAATCGGCCCTATATTCAAGCTCATTGAGGCTATTTTTGAGCTTATAGTGCCTCTTGTTATCAAAAATATGATTGACGTTGGCATCGGCACTAAAGATACCGCCTATGTTTTAAGGATGGGCGGAATACTTGTGCTGCTGGGCATCGTGGGACTCTGCTCTACCCTTGTATGTCAGCGTTCTGCGGCTATCGCTTCCCAGGGAGTTGGTACGCTTATGCGTGACGATGTATTTAAAAAGATAGCTTACCTCTCGCACGACAAACGGGACGAAATCGGAACGCCGTCGCTGATAACACGCATTACAAGTGACATAAATCAGCTCCAGACCGCGGTGGCAATGCTTATACGCCTTGTTATCCGCGCACCTTTTCTTGCTATAGGCGCAGTTATAATGGCTATGAGCATAAATCTGTACATATCCATTATTTTCCTCGTGGCAACGGTTCTCATCTTCCTTGTTATCTTTCTTATTATGTCAAAATCCGTGCCGCATTTCAAAAGTATTCAAAAAAAGCTTGACCGAATCGCGCTTATTACCCGTGAAAATCTTTCGGGCGCACGCGTAATACGCGCATTTTCCGGAAACGAGCGTGAGCATGAGCGTTTCCATGAAGCAATTGACGATCACACAGCATCTTCTATAAGAGTATCAAGACTGTCGGCACTTTTAAACCCTCTCACTCTCGTTATAGTCAACCTGGCTATTGCCGCTATTATTCTTCTTTCGGGAAATCCCGTCAACAGCGGATCACTTACGCAGGGTGACGTTATCGCCCTTGTAAATTACATGAATCAAACGCTTCAGGCGCTCATTGTAGTGGCAAATCTCTTTGTTATCTTCACTAAATCCGCCGCTTCCGCAGTGCGCATAAATGAGGTGCTGGACTGCGAATCCGGAATTGAGGACGCCGTTTGTGCGGCATATCCCAAGCTTCCATCCAAAACCAAGCTTAAATTCGAGGGGGTATCCTTCCACTATCCCGATTCCGAGGAAAATGTACTTGAGGATATCTCCTTTGAAATAAATGAGGGAGAAACTGTGGGCATTATCGGTGCCACTGGATCCGGCAAATCAACTATTGTCAGCCTTATTCCGCGCTTCTTTGATGTGAGCGGCGGAGCTGTATACTTTGACGGTGCGGACATTCGTACAATACCGCAAAGAGAGCTTCGTGACCGCATCGGTCTTGTTCCGCAAAAAGCCATGCTAATCGGCGGCACTATTGCAGACAATCTTCGTTTCGGTGCGCCGGATGCCACAGACGACGAGCTTTGGCAGGCCTGCGAGACCTCTCAGGCGGCAGAGTTTGTAAGAGCGAAGCCGGACGGACTTTATTCTAATGTGACCCAAGGAGCGAAAAATCTTTCCGGCGGTCAGAAACAGCGACTTACCATTGCGCGTGCGCTTGCTTCAAAGCCGGAACTGCTCATCCTTGACGACAGTGCCTCGGCGTTGGACTTTGCCACGGAAGCAAAGCTCCGTGCATCCCTTGCCAAGCTCTCGCGCGAAACCGCTATGACACAGCTTATCATCTCCCAGCGTATTACATCAATCCGTCACGCCGATAAGATTATTGTAATCGACGACGGAAAGCTCGTTGGCGTCGGCACACATGACACGCTGAAGCAGGACTGTGACGTATATCTTGAAATATGCCGCTCACAGCTCAGAGAGGAGGAGATATGATGAAAAACAAAACTACTCTCCGCCGCCTCTTTTCCTATGTAAAGCCCCATCTTGGTCTTGTTATAGTGGCACTTCTTACAGCGATTGTCAGCGTTGCACTCACACTTTTAGCGCCTATCCTTACGGGAAATGCCATCGACAAGCTTGCAGGCAGAAATAATGTTGACTTCCCTGCTCTTTATACTATTCTTACGGTTTTGACCGTTTCCGTGCTTATATCCGCGGCTTCCCAATGGCTCATGAACATTTGCACAAGCATAATAAGCTATAAGGTTGTCAGGGACCTTCGCGCCGAGGTATTTGACAAGCTCCACCGAATCCCCCTGCGCTATATTGATACAAACTCCCACGGCGACCTTATTTCCCGCGTCGTAAACGACATCGACTCCGTATCGGACGGACTTCTCCAGGGACTTGCACAGTTTTTGGTGGGCGTGCTTACGATTCTCGGAACGATTGCATTCATGTTTTCAATCAACGTAACAGTTGCAATTGTAGTTGTGGTGCTCACACCAATGTCACTTTTTGTGGCATGGTTCATTGCAAAATTCACCCACTCCGCATTCACCGAGCAAAGCCGCATACAGGGCGAGCTTTCAGGCTACGCTGAGGAGCTTATAGGAAACGGAAATATTGTCACTGCCTTTGCATACGAGGAACGTGCCTCGGCACATTACGGCGAGATAAATTCAAGACTCAGAAAGGCAGGCGTGCGCGCTCAGTGGTTCTCCTCCCTCACAAATCCCTCAACAAGATTTGTAAACGCCATGGTATATGCCATCGCCGCAGTTATGGGATGCTTTGTATCCGTCACCGCAGGCACAATATCCGTTGGCGCAATATCAAGCTTTCTCACCTACGCCACACAGTACACCAAGCCCTTTAACGAAATAACCGGTGTAATAACCCAGCTTCAGAGCGCACTTGCCTCTGCGGCGCGTGTGTTCGCAGTAATTGACGAAGAGGATGAAACCCCTGATGGAGAATACGAAATTCCACAGGATGAATGCAAAGGAAGCGTAACACTTGAGAATGTGGACTTTTCCTATGTTCCCGAGCGTCCGCTTATACAGGATTTCAACCTTGACGTTGCCCCCGGAAAGCGAGTTGCCATTGTTGGTCCTACCGGATGTGGCAAAACCACGCTTATAAATCTCCTCATGCGCTTCTACGATGTAACAAGCGGAGAGATCCGCGTTGAGAGGCATGATATAAGATCAATGAAGCGTTCAAGTCTTCGCTCCCTCTACGGAATGGTGCTTCAGGAAACATGGCTGTTCTGCGGCACAATACGCGACAATATCGCCTACGCAAAGCCAGGGGCTACGATTGAAGAAATAACAGCCGCCGCCAAGCGTGCTCACATCCACAGCTTTATTCGCCGCCTGCCAAAGGGCTACGACACCGTTATCACCGAGGGTGGAGGAAATATATCCGAGGGACAAAAACAGCTTCTTTGTATCGCGCGAGTGATGCTTTCAATGCCGCCCATGCTGATACTTGACGAAGCTACAAGCTCTATTGACACCATGACCGAGATACGCATACAGAAAGCCTTTGCCGAGATGATGAGAGGACGCACATCCTTTATTGTTGCACACAGGCTTTCCACCATCCGCGAGTCGGACATTATTCTTGTCATGCGTGACGGAAACGTAATCGAGCAAGGAACTCACGATGAGCTGCTTTCACGTGAGGGTGCTTACTTTGAGCTTTACAACAGCCAATTTGCGGCAAAACAGTAGTCAAGCGAAAAGCAGGCTGAAGCGATTGCTTCAGCCTGTTCTTTATTTTCTGTCAAATACTGCTCTGTCTATCTTATCGCGGATGCGAAGCATAGTATCGCGGCATGGCTTAATCACACGGCGGTCGTAGGTTACAAGTCCGTTGATTTCGTCCTCCACATCGCTTAGCTGTGTGAGAACAGCACCGCAAAGCCCCTGTCTGATAAGCGGTATAACTTCGTTTGTATACAAAGATTCAAGTGACTCCGACAGTTCATCCCTACTGTTCATCGTCTTGTAGCCGTATGCCTTATGCAGATTGAAAATATGACCCTCTATCTTGCAGGAATAACCGCCAAACTCAGACAGCACCGCCGGACGAGTGCCTATTTCGAAATCCGCTTTCTTAAAGTAAATATGCTCACTTTGAACATCACTTTGATTTTCATTAAACCACCCCGATGTGCTGTCGATGATTCGTGTAGGATCAAGCTTTTTAAATTTGCCGTACAGTTTGTCTGCATCATACTGTCCCCATCCCTCATTAAACAGCGTATAATAGCATACCGAGGGGTGGTTATACAAATGCTCCATGGTCTCCTCGCAGTGCCGCTCAAATATCTCTCGCCGCCGTTTTGTGGCACGGTGTGTTATACCGCGGCGCGGCCCTACTGTTGGAAGCGCGGTGTCAATGAGAAAGCTGTATTTTCCGCTGTTTACCATATCCTGAAAAACTATCATTCCGTACTTGTCACAGTAATAATAGAATATTTCAGGTTCTATCTTAATATGCTTACGAAGGGTATTAAAGC
>JAEIGA010001748.1_pt1 | contig 34403 bp, 29 predicted proteins | sample 9270691 | NCBI WGS metagenome assembly JAEIGA01 (sample SAMN17057246, study PRJNA624740) | gut metagenome | biome: biome; isolation source: fecal sample | host: Bos grunniens | place: China: Xizang | collected 2019
GATGATTTTATCACCCGTCTGCCCGGCGGATACAACACCGAGCTTACAAACAACGGTGCAAATCTCTCACAGGGACAGCGTCAGCTTATCGCCATTGCCCGTGCGGCTGTGGCAGACCCGCCTGTAATGATACTTGATGAAGCGACGTCAAGTATAGATACACGCACCGAGGCTATAGTACAGCGCGGACTGGATAAGCTTATGGAGGGCAGAACGGTATTTGTTATCGCTCACAGACTTTCCACCGTTATGAATTCCGATGTTATAATGGTTCTTGACCACGGACGCATAATTGAACGCGGAAGTCACGAAAAGCTCATCGAAGAGAAGGGCACATATTACCGTCTCTACACCGGCGCATTTGAGCTTGAATAATAGAAAAGACCGCCTGCAGGCCTTATAGCTTGGCAGACGGTCTCTTTTTTTGCGTAAAAACCGAAAATTTACGCTTTAGTCGGAATACTGAGGCGGCTTTATGTAATAATATACCGTGAGTATAATTTTCGAAAATAACCTTGGAGCGGCTATGGAGAAAAAGAAAAAATTTCTTGTTTCTGCGGTATATTATCTGACGATTTCCGCTATTGTGTTTCTTTTTTTTAAGTATGCGGTATTTGTCATAATGCCCTTTATTATAGGCTTTGCCGTGGCGGCGGTACTTAATCCGGCGGTACGCTTTTTCTGCCAAAAATTTGATATGAAGCGCAAACCCACAGCTCTGCTTATTCTGCTTCTTTTTTATGCTACGATAGGTATGCTTGCAACTGTGCTTGTGGTACGTATGACGGTAACGGTGGGGGCGGTGTCGGAAAAGCTCCCGGGACTTTATGCGGATACGGTAGAACCCGCTCTTGGCAGAGCCTTTGAATATGTTAACCGCCTGATAGCGAGATTTGACAGAGTGCCGGATAATGAGCTTGCCGATGCCTTAACGTCGTTTTTCAACTCCCTTAAAAGCTCTATCGGAGAAACCGTGTCAAATATATCGGTTCGTGCCATAACCGCGCTTTCAGGACTTGCGGCGGCAGTTCCGAAGTTTATTATAGAGCTTCTTTTTGCGGTGATATCAAGCTTTTTCTTTATTATCGACTATGAAAAGATTGTAGGATATATAAAATCCCGACTGCCGGAGAGGGCAATCGGGATAATGACGGATCTCAGAGACAAGTTTTTTGTCACGGTCATAAAATATATTCGCTCCTATGCGCTCATAATGCTCATAACCTTTGCGGAGCTGTTTTTCGGACTAATTTTGCTTGGATGTGAAAACGCGGCACTGTATGCATTTCTGATTGCCTTATTCGACGTCCTTCCCGTGGTTGGCACGGGAGCGGTTATGATACCGTGGGCGCTTATTGAGCTTATACGGGGCAATCTGCGCTATGGGATAGGACTCATTGTGCTCTGGGCGATAATAACCGTAGTCAGAAACATTATTGAGCCGAAAATTGTAGGTACGCAGGTGGGACTCCCTCCGCTCCTGACGCTTATATCAATGTTTGTGGGAAGCAAGCTGTTCGGCTTTTTTGGTCTTATCGCACTGCCTGTGGGAATGTCAATAGCTCTGTCGGTAATAAGGGAACGAAATCAGCTCTCGTCGGGGACGAAATGAGGATTTTCCATTCGTACTACCGTAGAATTGCCTGCATAGTCGAATATGTCAACATACAGGTATTCGCCCATAAGCTCTGATATGTCGTATAAGTCCTTGTCAATAGGGTATGCCTCTTCGGAATCGCTGTCCACGACGGAAGCTCGCATAACAAGATGATTGTCTTCGGTTTTGATGAAAAGTGCCGGTTTGTCGTCAACAGTCAGAAAATCTGCGGATATAAGTTTGGGTGCCTCGGTGTCAAGACGGATGTCATAAGAAAATGAGCCCTTTGTAAGGGAAACGGGTTTCGTGTAGCTTACGGTTATTTTATATACGCCGTCAGGATAAATATAGGACACATTATCGGCGGCACGACCGTTCCAAAGCGGCAGTGATTCAGAGGTCGCCATGCCCGTTGAGCGGCTGACGTATGTGCGCGGAACTGTGCTGAAATGGCGTTCTTCAATAACAGCACCATTAGAATCGGTGACAGTTACGCTTACATCACTGACAGTGCGAAGAAGACCGAAGTTAAGCCAAAGCTCGCTGTTATTTCTGTCAATTACAGGGGAGAACGCCATGGCGTTTTTATCAAATTTCGTTTTGCTGTTCCGCTCACCGTGGGTGTCAGCACCGAGAATAAGCCTGTTTGATGGGGAAATATCCCGATTGCTCATTTCTCTGTATACGTAAACTGCGTCGAGAACCGCAGGCTTTCCGTCATATAAGGATGCTTCAACATATGGAGCCGCGGCGAAGTTGCCGGAGAATCCCACAAAGGGAAGCTTTGATATCTCCTCGCCGCTTGTAAGGCGTACAAAGCCTTCGATGAAGAATCCGTTTTTCCATGCGCTTTTGTATTTATGGTATGTTGCCGCGTCAAGCTCTGCCACGATTTCAAAGGTTTCACTGCCGCCGGCAGGAAGCGTGAAAGAATATGGAGAATAATCGGCAGAGGCAGAATTTAGCTCATATGAGGAGCTGCCAAGCATTACTTTTGCGCCTGTAAACTCACAAAAACCGGTGGAAAATGCCAGCGTATCGGTGGGACTCTTGCCAAGCCTTATATGGAGCGGATCGCGCGGATTTTCCGCATCAAGCTCGGCATAGGTGTATTCGCTAAAGCCGTCAGAGCCGATAATGGCATCAAGCCTGCACTCCTTCGGTGTATCTGAAAGATTTTTTGCCGTCACTTTAAATTGGAGCATACGTGTGTGACCGTCACCAAGCTCTGCTTTGTGTGTTCCGTTTGATGTAAGAAGCACTTCCGCTGAAAGAGCTGATGACAGATCCGCGTTTCCGCCGCCCTGTGTTCGCGGTGAGAAGACAGTATCTTTGGGATACTGAGCCATAAGCTCGGCTGAACTAACAAGGAGTGACTTCACCGTGCTTGCAATATCCGCGCTGTCGGTAAGCCTCGTTTCGCATAGAAGCTTCTGCTTTATAACCGCACACATTCCCGCCACCCTTGCCGCAGAAGCTGTGGTGGAGCTTATGCTGGCGTAGCTTCCGTCGGGGGAGGCGCACTGCACATTTTCACCTACCGCGGTAAGGTCAGGCTTCAGACCAAGCTCAGGCGTTGTGCCGCCTGCCGAATATGACGAGGGTGAGGGAGTAGGGCGTTTTTTCGTTGAAAACAGCTTGTTTGCATCAAGAGATATACGCTGATCCTCGGCATTTTTTAAGTGTCTGCCGTTTTCGCCGGAGATTATGACAGCAGGTATGGTTGACTCTGAAATGTCCATTTTTGTGTTGAGGGCAGAGAGGGAATCCGGCTGATTGTCAGTCACTATCATGCCTACAGCTCCCACAGCGGCGGCATTTTTTGCTTTTTCGTTAAAGCTTATCTCGCCACGGGACACTACCGCAATTTTACCTGTAATGTCACCTGCTTTAGCGAAGTCATCGGGTGTTCCGAACCCGTCGATGATCGCATATTGGAGAGTCCTGCCGTTAAAAAACGAAGCAAATGTTTTGCCGTCTGTTGCGGTTCTGTAGAGATAATTTGAGTCACCGTAGGGAATGGATTTCCCGTCAGACAGCGTGAAAAACTCCGATTCCACAATGTTGCTCTCGGAAGAACCTACAGTGAGAACATCAGAAATCGTACCGGGCCATGCTACCGTGCCTGTGTCCGGAAAGTCGGTTGGAATATCGGCGGTTTCATACTCAAGCTCGTAGACAGTCTTTTTGCCGTATTCGATTACATCCCCGGCGGGTGCTACTACGATAACTCCTGCTTCCGAGGCTGATTTTATAGCTTCGGTAAAAGCCTTGGAGGCAGGGTCAAATTCCACGCCGCAGGGTTCTGTCAGTGTTATCAGTATTACATCCGCACCGAGGGTCACGGCATCCTCTATGGCGCAAACCATGGCGCGCTCGCTTACGCTGTCCGTGCTGTCGGAATATACCTTCATGGCAAGTATCTGCGCTTCGGGGGCAACACCGTCAGCGGCAGGAATTTTTTCTTTTAACCCCGATGCGTTACCGGCGGCAACGGATATCATTGCCGTCCCGTGGTCGTTGTACCGCTCATTTGTCACATCGGCATCTCCGTCTCCGTAATCGTAGGCAAAGGGAATTTTTTCGCTTACATAAAAAGAAGTTGACTCCGATTCGCCCTTTTTCGCATATGTGTTTTCGAGAAGGGCATCGCTTGCCTCTTTTGTAAGGGCGTTTTCGGTGTTTGTTATAATAAAACTCTCGTGGGTCAGCGAAAATCCGTTATCAAGCACCGCAATGCGCATTCCGGCACCGTTATATGGGGCGGTGGGGATGTTTTCTGCCGGCGCACTTGCAAAAACGGGCGATGTGCCGACAGCAAGAGTGCATATCAGTGCCAGAGCTGTGATTTTATGTGATTTCATAGGTGTTCTCCTTAATTCAGGCGGAAAGCTCTGAGAGATCAAGCTTGCCAACTGTGATATTGTAGGCGAAGTCGATTATTTCATAATACAGCGTGTCACCGCTGTATGCGCCAATATCAAATTCTGCCGATTCACCGTGAGCGAGCACGGAAAATGCGTTGTTATTGTCATTTTCATAGATATTTATAATTCTCACACCAACCTCGTCGTGTGCGCTTATGGAAAGCTTGTCCCCCGAAAGTGATGCCGATGTGAGGGTAGGAGCGTTTGTATCTATTCTTACATCATAGGTGTAGGTCTGCTTTGGTTCGCCTTTGTAATCAAGTACATATTCAAGTGCCACGCGGTATGTGCCGTCGGGGAGCTTGTAGCGGCTGTACATACCGTCACTTCCGTCCCACGTAAATCTGAAAACAGTAACCTCATCCATTCCCTTGATTTTGCTGAAATAGGGGAAGCTTGACGAGAATACAGTATTTCCGTCTTTATCCGTGACGGTCATTTTGGAGCTTTTTGCGTTGCGCAGGGCGGAAGCACCAAAGCTTATATCGTCCGCATTTTCGTCACCGTTTGGGGAAAATGCGATAGTGGTGCGGTCGTATGTAACGGTATCGGAGAAAATATCGGCTCCTGCCGGGACATATTTGCCGTTTACCTTTACATAGAATTTCGAGCCGTCAAACATTTCGGTCTCGCCGGCGTAGGCATCGCCGTCAAGAATGGGAGCGGATGCCCAATCGCCCACATAGCCCATGTAGGGCATGGAAACCTCTGTTCCGTCTGCTTCGCAGAAGACAAACCCTTCGGCGAAATAACCGTTTGTGAACACGCCTGCAAGCCTGTCACTGTAAGCTTTATCAAGGGTAAAACGAAGACCGACGACTTGCTCTGCACCGCCTTCAAGCGTGAAGCAAAGTGGAGCGTAATCTTTGGCGTATTTGTTGAGGTTTCCGCCCATATCGGATGTTATATGTGATACGCTGTCCGCTTCTGCGGTGAGAGTGCTGTAATATTCCGATTTGCCGTTGTAGGAAAGCCTTGTAAATCCGTCGTTTGTAAGTGACACGCCGAGGCTTACATCAAGGGGCGCGTCGGTGAGATTTTTCACCGTTACATTAAAATTAACCGAATCGGTGAGCTTGTCATAAAGCTCGGCTTTTGCCACGCCCGTATCTGTGAGTGTGAGCGAGATTTCTTGACTTAGTGCGGCATCAATATTTATAAGTCCTGCACCCTGTGCGCGGGGAGAATATTCCGTTCCGTTTTTCTGTATGACAGGTACAGCGGTATTCATGAGCGCGTTTTTAACCTTCAGCGCGATAGCGGCACTGTCCGATGCTCCGCGGTCACGCTCACGCTCAATGAGCAGAGCACAGGCGGCGGAAAGCTGAGGTGCCGCCATGGAAGTTCCGGAGCTTGCACCGTATCCGCCCCCGACGATAGTGCTGAGCACACCGCCGCCAACTGCGGATATGTCGGGCTTCAGCGTAAGGGACGGAGTTGTTCCGTATGATGAGTAGGCGGATATGCGGCCTGCCGCGTCCCCGATCTCGCGTGTGGTATAGTTTATCGGGAATGTAACGGTATGCACCGCTTCATCAATGAGTGACTGTCCGTCGGCTTTGCGTATAGCAACAGCAGGAATGGGCGCGCCCGTAAGCTCCATGTTGATATAATCTTCGTCGGTGTTGTTGTAAACTATAACTCCAATAGCACCGTGGCTTGCGGCAACGGCGGCTTTTTCGGCAAAGGGAATCGTTCCGCGTGACACGAGTGCTATTTTTCCGGAAACATCTATGCCCTCGTAATCTTCTGTTTCGCCAATTCCAGGTATGACCGCGTACTCCACGGTTTTGCCGCCGAAATGTTTTCCGAATGGGGTATTAAGAACTCCGCCCACTATATTTGTGTCGGTGTATTCAATATAAAGCTCTTTGTTTCGTCCGTGTATAAAATGCATGGAATAGTATACGCTGTTATCAACACTTGCGGTGGACATTACAGAGCCTGCGGAAGCAGGTGAGCTTAATGTTCCGTAGTCGGTATAGCTTGCAAGGGGCAGGCGGATCTCGGCGTTTTGAGAGATACTGCTTCTATCGGTAGTGGTGCTGTCGTTGCCCACTGCGGCTACGATAATACAGCCCCTCTTTTCGGCTTCGTCAAGAAGAGCAGGAAGACCTACTATTTCCGACGGAGAAGCAGAGCCGGAGTAGTGACCGATACTTAAATTTATAACGTCTGCACCAAGCTTTAGTGCATCTTCAAGGGCGGCAATGAGAGCCTTGTCCGAAGCCGCTGTTCCCTCGTCGTTGAATATCTTCATAAGAAGAAGCTGGCATCCGGGGGCAATTCCGTGCATGGCACTGATGTCTGTCTTGCCGGCACCGATAATGCCTGCCACATGAGTGCCGTGATTCGACGTGGCGGTGTATACATCCGTGTCCTTGTAGGCATAGTCGTACATGAACGGTATCTTGGAATTGTAATAGAGCGGCACGATGCTTGTGGAATTTTGCAGGGCATTCAGCCGTCCCGGACCGATTACCGTGGCAAAGTCGGACAGGTCAAGGGTGTTTGTAACGTCCATGGAAAATGCAGGGTGCGTTACATCGAATCCGCTGTCAAGTACAGCTACTTTTACGCCGTCGCCGTCGAGACCGGCGGCTTCTGCGGCAGAGTATCCTACAAGTGTGGCGGCACTCATGTCGCTTTCGGTGATTTTTGCATCAAGTGCCTCATATTCAACACTGCGGTACACTTTTTTAACAAAATCGAAGCTTTCAATACGCCAAAGGGCGCTTTCCGGTATCTCCCCGGAAAATCCGCAGAGCAGGGTGTCGTATATGTAATCATATTTAAAGTCCGGAAGCTTTGCGCTTATCATTTCGGCGCAGTTTTTTGCATATTCGGCGACATTTCCGTGATTTTTAGGTACAAGCTCAACTATTACGTCCTGTGTCGCGTTGGCAGGGGCAGACACAGCGGCACAGGGGACTATAGCTTGTGCCATAAGCAGTATGAGAGTGATAATCTTTTTCATTTTTTAAATTCCTTGGTCATTTTTGCAGTATACAACAATTATAACATGGGGCGAGTCTAAAATCAATGTAATATTTGTGTATAGTATGAAAATATTGAACGCTAAGTAAAAATCCCCCGATTTGCGAGCACAAATCGGGGGGAGAATAGCTTATTTTGCTGACTGTTTGCCGTGACGTTTCAGATTCTTTTTGTATATTTCAAAGAGTCCCGTTAAAAGAAGTGTGTCGTCACGGTGTATATGCCGCTCGCACAGAGGCAGGATTATGTCGGCAGTTCTGCCGGATGCAATTGTCAGGGCGGATTCGCCTGTTTCGGATTCTATTCGTCCTATCATACCGTCGATCATTGCGGCACTTCCGAAAATACATCCGCTCTGCATACTTTCCATGGTGTTTGTTCCAACGCACTTTTTCGGGATTGCGCTTGCAAATGATGGAAGCAGACTTGCTCCGTTTGTAAGAGCCTTTTCCGACATAGACACGCCGGGAGCAATTGCGCATCCCACAAAAGCACCGTTTTTGTCGATCACCGAAAATGTGGTGGCTGTGCCGAAGTCAATAAGAATAAGCGGCGGAGTATATTTCGCAAGTGCTCCCACTGCAAACGCCACGAGATCAGCTCCAAGCTGAGTGGGATCGTCGGTGAGTATGTTAAGTCCCGTTTTCGTGCCTGCACCAAGGATGTGGGGACGAATTGAAAGGAGCTTTTCAAATGCGTCGCGGACAGTCTCGGTAAGCTGTGGGACTACGGATGCGCCGATAGCACCCTCGATTGATTCCGAGGAAATCCCACGGAAATCAAAGAGAGACTTGAATATGAAAGCATATTCATCGGCTGTGCGGCGTGTATCGGTTGATACGGATGCCGTGCCGCAAAGGCTGCCGTCCTCAATAAAGCCGATGGAAATATCATCGTTTCCTATGCTGTATGTAAGGATCATATGCGTTATCTGACCTTCTTGTTGAAGTAGTCGATTACACGGGTGATGACCGTACCAAGTGCTATATTAACAATAAATTCAACTACAAAATTGAGTCCGATTACAGTAAGGTAGAGGAATCCCAAAGGGGAAGCAGAGCCATTTGCCTCAGCACTTGAAGAAAGGAATCCGTAGAATATAGACATCATACCGAGTGCGAAAATTCCGGTGTTTACGATAGGTGTCAGCGCACTTGCGGTAAGGGTTGCCGCCAGAGGAGATTTTTTAGCAAGCAGCTTGTAAACGATACCTGCCACAGCACCTGCGGCAGTGCCTTTGAGAAAGCACAGGACAACGGTGGCAAAAAAGTTGTACTGTATCATGGGAATGAGTGTTCCGCCGTCCGGACCAAGGCCCATAATAAAAACAGCGGCACTGAAAACAAAGCCGAGAAAAGCTCCGCATCCGGGACCGTAAATTGCGGCACCTACGATAATCGGAGTAAGTGCGAGGGTAAAAGGAAAAGGTCCGATTTTGATAAACGTACAGAATACCTGAAGCAGCACGACAAGGGCTGCAAGCAGTGCGTACATGGTCATTTTACGAACCTTTTGGTGAGTGTTTGTGCGAGTATTCATATTTTCCTCCTGCTGCCGCTCACGCTTTGCGTGATACAGCGCATATTATTTCCGGATTTAATCATCCGGATGAGCTAATTATAGCACCCCACATAAAGGCTTGTCAACAGCAATGTTGCACAATTTTTTGAACTTTGCAGCGCAAATGCATTCACGCCTCGCATACAGAGGCTGTTTTTTGCGAAAAAGGTTTCACAAACGGCACTTTTTTGGTTGACAAATTAAAAAAAGTGCGGTATAATAAATATATATGCCCAAAATTGGGTGTATCTGATATTGAAAGGAATTATGATAACATGATACGCAGTATGACCGCGTTTGGACGAGCTGTGAGAACAGGCACTCCGGACGGTAAGAATATTACGGTAGAGCTTAAAAGCGTCAACAACAGATATCTTGACTGTACGGTTAAAATATCAAGGATGTACGGCTTCCTTGAGGACAGAATACGCCAATATGTGCAGGCAAACGGCATCTCACGCGGAAAGCTTGATGTGTATGTAGGCGTAGAGGTGGTCGAAAATGTGGGAATGACCGTAGACATCGACCGTGCCCTTGCAAAAAGTTACATTGATGCACTTAAGGCGCTTCGGGATGAGTTCGGACTTGCAGACGATATCTCCGTTATGAGCGTGGCGCAGAACCGCGACATCTTCAACATCACAAAGCCCGAAGAGGATGCAGAGCGTGATTGGCTTGTTATAAAGCCGGTGCTTGATGAAGCCATTGCGGCTTTCCTCAAAGTCCGCGAGGCAGAGGGTGAGCGTCTGAAGAACGATATTTTCGAAAAGCTTGTTAAGATAGAGGGTATTGTGGCAGAGATAAAAACTCACTCCGAGGAGGATATTTCAAGCTACAGGACAAAGTTTGAGACGAGACTTAAGACTTTACTTGCGGATAACGCCGTTGAGCTTAATCCCAATATGGTCCTCACCGAATGCGCCATATACGCCGACCGTGTGGCAATAGATGAGGAGATTGTTCGTCTCGGATGCCATTTCAAGGCGATGCGTGAGATATTCACGTCCGACGAGCCTGTTGGAAGAAAGCTTGACTTCCTTATGCAGGAGATGAACCGCGAGACCAACACTATCGGCTCAAAGGCAAGCAATCCCGACATTGCCGCTATGGTGGTTGAAGTAAAGAGCGAGTTTGAAAAGATCCGTGAACAGCTCCAGAATATAGAGTAACGGAGGTGCTGTATGAAATTCATAAACATAGGATTTGGAAACATGGTAGCCGCAGAGCGTGTTGTGGCGGTGGTAAGCCCCGACAGCGCGCCTATCAAGCGTCTTATACAGGATGCAAAGGACAGCGGACGTGCCATTGACGTTACCTGTGGTAAGCGTACCCGTGCCGCTATCATAACCGACAGCGAACACGTTATTTTATCCGCGTTCCAATCGGAGACGATCTCCAACCGTCTCTCCGACCGTGACGAGGGTGAGGATGAGGAGGAAACGGAAGATCCGGACTAACCGGAATTCCGTGCAAGGAATATGAAAAAAGGTATACTTATAGTTATTTCCGGTCCCTCCGGCAGCGGCAAGGGAACTGTTATAAAACGTCTCATGGAGCTTGACCGAAGCTTTGTTTACTCGGTGTCGGCGACCACAAGAGCACCGCGCGAGGGCGAAAAGAACGGTGTAAATTACTATTTCATCGACAAAGACGATTTTAGACGCCGTATTGATGCGGATATGATGCTTGAATATGCAGAATACTGCGGAAACTATTACGGCACTCCCAAAAAAGAGGTAAACGAGAATCTTGCCAAGGGACGCAGTGTTATTCTTGAAATCGAAGTTGCGGGCGCTATGCAGATAAAGAAAAAATGCCCCGATGCAGTGCTCCTTATGATAACACCGCCGGATTACGCTACCCTTGAAGCAAGACTTCGCGGCAGAGGCGATAATGTGCCGGAGGAGGTTATAAGAAAGCGGCTTGATACGGCTAAGGTTGAGCTTTCTCACCTTTCGGAGTATGACTATGTGGTGGTCAACGGCGACAACATGGTGGATACTGCGGCGCATGATATTATCGGCGTTGTGGAAGCTGAAAAGCTTCGCGTGGCACGTCAGTCCGAATACACAGAAAATTTTTTCGCATAATATAGTTACATACACAAATAATCACGTTAAATATTCCATATACAAAGAAATGAGGTACTAAAAATGATTTATCCTTCCGTAGAAGAACTGAGCCAGAACGGCAAATACAACCGCTATATGCTTTGCATTGCAACCGCAAAGTGCGCAAGACTGGTAACCGACGAATATGTTCATCAGCGCGAGCAGGCTGAAAAGCTTATTGCCAACAAGGAAACCGATAAGAGCCTTGCTTCCATGATAAAGCGTGATATTCGCGATGAAAAGGCTGTTAAAAATGCGATCAACCGCATTTATCAGGGCGAATATAAGATAAGCGAGCCTGCAAATGAGGAGGCTTGCTGCGAAACCGACTTCGCGGAGACTGCTCCCGAGCAGAACTGATGAGCGAGGGCGAGGCTTTGTCTGCTGTTGCGCGTGTACGGATACTTGATCTCCCGCCACTTGCTGACCGAAGCTATGACTATGAGATCCCGAAGCATCTTGCAGATAAGGTGCATAAAGGCTCGCTTGTGTCGGTGGAGTTCGGAACGGCTTCACGCGCAGGCAAGCATCGGTGCGCCGTTGTGGAGGACATACTTTCACATTCGGAATATGACAGACTGAAGCCTGTAAAAGATGTGGCAGACGACCGCTTTTCACTCTCGGAGGAGCTGCTTGGACTGTGTGCTTTCTTACGGGAGCGTACATTTTGCTCCACCGGTGAAGCGGTGCAGACCATACTTCCCGGCGGAACGCTTGGAACGCTGTTCCGCGCCAAACGCGATCCCGTGGAACGGTTTTACCGTGTGATTTCGGATACTGAGAATATCAGACTCGGTACTGCTGAAAAGCGAGCGGTAGAATTTATAAAAGATACGGAACGCTCCGCATCGGAGCTTGCGGACTTTGCCAAAGTTTCACCTGCCACCTTAAAAAATCTTGTGGCAAAGGGAATCCTTTCGGTGCGCGAGTGCGCCAGAATAAGAAACCCATATGCAGGACGGGGCAAGGTGTCTGATTCTAATGTTTTAAGCGGTGAGCAGACGACGGCGTGCGATACTTTATCTGGGCTTGCCCTGTCAAAAAAAGCCTGCGCGGCACTTCTTTATGGCGTCACCGGAAGCGGCAAGACCAGGGTTATCAAATCCGTTATAGATAAGGTTATCGCAGACGGAAGATCGGTTATTGTGCTTGTACCCGAAATATCGCTTACGGGTCAGACGGTTGATCTGTTCTGCGGATTTTTCGGTGAGCGCGTGGCGGTCATACACTCATCGCTGTCCGAGGGCGAAAAAGCCGATGCCTGGAAGCGCATACGTGCAGGCGAGGTGGATGTTGTTATCGGAACGCGCTCTGCGGTGTTTGCTCCCCTTGACAATCTTGGAATGATAGTAATTGACGAGGAGCAGGAGCACACCTACAAATCCGATATGACTCCAAGATATCACACCCGTGATATAGCACGTTACCGCGCGGCAAAAAACAACGCGCTTATGCTACTTGCATCAGCGACCCCCTCTCTTGAATCCTTTTACCGTGCGAAAGAGGGAATATACACTCTTGTGACTCTAAACGAGCGTTACGGCACGGCTGTGCTTCCGGAGGTGAAGATAGCGGATCTGCGGCTTGACTGCGCCGGGGGCAGAATAACTCCCATAGGCGAGGTGCTCCAGGGTGAGATTAGCGAGAATCTCAAGCGTGGCGAGCAGACAATACTTTTTGTTGGCAGACGCGGATACAATAACTTTGTGAGCTGTCTCAAATGCGGCGAGGTCGTGACCTGTCCCAACTGTACGGTGTCTCTCACATATCACCGTGCCTTTGATCACGATCATCTTAAATGCCATTACTGCGGATATACCGAATCCGTGCCTGAAACCTGTCCCAAATGTGGCTCAGAGCATATGACACGCAAAGGATTTGGCACTCAGCTTGTGGCGGAGGAGCTTCACGGACTTTATCCGGAGGCGCGCATACTAAGGCTTGACGCCGATGCCGCAGGTGCGAAATTTTCCCACGAGGTCATACTGTCACAGTTTAGAAATCACGAAGCCGACATACTTATAGGCACGCAGATGGTCACAAAGGGACATAATTTTCCGGACGTAACCTTGGTCGGTGTAATAAATGCCGACAGTGCGCTGTATCTTGACGATTTCCGTGCTACGGAGCGTACATTTGCGCTTCTTACGCAGGTTATAGGCAGAGCCGGACGTGCAGACAAGCCGGGACGGGCAGTGATACAAACCTACAATCCCGATCATGAGACCATAAATCTTGCGGCAAAGCAGGATTACGAGGGATTTTACAACAGTGCCGTAAAACTGCGCCGTCAGCTTGGATTCCCGCCGTTCTGCGAGTTTGTGCTTCTCGGAATACACGGGGACGACGAAAAAAGCGTGCTTGATCTTACGCTGAAGCTTGATTCAAAGCTCAGGGGGTATATATCGGACAGCTTTGCAGATGTGCCGATGTACATTTTCGGTCCGTTTGAAGCTCCGGTCTATAAGGTCAACAATATATACAGAATGCGAATAATTTTGAAATGTCAGGTCACAAGAAGAGTAAGGGAGCTTATATGTACCCTGCTTTCCGATTTCCCGAAGCCAAGCACTAAGGCGTCTGTCTCGGTTGATATCGGTCCTGCTTCAATGTGACGTATTACGGAGGTGCTATATGGCAAAACTCAATATAGTGAAAGACGGCGATCCAATCCTTCGCAAAAAGAGCCGCCCGGTTGAGGTTATTGATGAGCGTATAAAAACGCTTGCGGCGGATATGGTTGAGACCATGCGAGATGCCAACGGATGCGGACTTGCCGCTGTACAGGTGGGCAAGCTCAGACGTATGGTTGTGGTAGAGGTTGAAGAAAACAAACCCTACATCATGATAAATCCCGTTATAATAAAGCGTGAGGGAAATCAGCAGGAGGCTGAAGGTTGCCTTTCTGTTCCGAATCAGTGGGGCATAACCGACCGTCCCATGACTGTTACTGTGCGCTACACAGGTCTTGACGGAAAAGAGCATACCGTCACAGGCTCAGGTCTTGCCGGCAGAGCGTTCTGCCATGAGCTTGACCATCTTGAGGGTGTGCTGTTCACCGATAACGTTGTAAGAATGCTTGACCCCGATGAGGTGGAATCATAATCATGAAGTCAAAAATACTTTTTATGGGTACTCCCGATTTCGCAAAGGTGCAGCTTGAAGCACTTATCAAGGCAGGCGCAAATGTTATAGGAGCTGTTACCCAGCCTGATAAGCCGAAAGGAAGAAAGATGATCCTCACTCCGCCGCCTGTAAAGGTGTGCGCCGAGGAGCACGGAATACCCGTGTATCAGCCGAAGACTCTTCGCGGCGAGGAATTTGCCGCACTTCTTCAGGAAATTGCTCCTGAGCTTATCGTTGTTGCGGCATACGGAAAGATACTGCCGGAGAATGTTATAAACTATCCCGGTGTTGGATGCATATGCGTACACGGCTCGCTTCTCCCGAAATATCGTGGTGCCGCTCCAATACAGCGCGCCATTATCGACGGCGAGGCGGAGACCGGCATTACCATAATGCATATTGATCCCGGAATTGATACGGGAGATATGATATCAAAGGTCTCCGTTAAAATAGAGCTTGACGACAACTTTGAGACTGTGCACGACAAGCTTGCAAATGCAGGCGCAGAGTTACTTTGCAAAACAATAGAGGAGCTTGAAGCCGGCACTGCATCCCGCGAAAAGCAGGATGATACAAATTCCACATATGCGGCAAAGATAGAGAATGAAGACTGTTTGCTTGACTTTGATACCGATGCACTTTCGGTGCACAACCGCATACGCGGTCTGTCACCGTTTCCCCTTGCCGTGGTGTCGCAAGGCGACCGTGCGCTTAAAATAGTGCGCTCGGAGCTGGCTGATACAAAAAAAGAACACGCAAATCCCGGTGAGGTGCTGTTGTGCGACGCAAAGGCAAACCGTATTGAGGTTGCCTGCCGCCGTGGCTCGGTTTATATCACAAATCTCTTACCTGAGGGAAAGGGACGCATGAATGCGTCAGATTACATCAACGGAAGAAAGATTTCTGCCGGGGATATACTGAAGAAGTATTCAAAATAACAAAAAAGAGGTCAGGATATGTATTTTTTAGGTCTTGATGCCACATATCTCATCTTGGTACTGCCTGCGGTGCTCCTTGCATTCTGGGCACAGGCAAATGTAAAAACCACGTTTTCCAAGTATTCGAAAATCGCCTCAAAAAGAGGCATGACGGGCTTTGATGCCGCAAGACACATACTTGATTCAAACGGACTTCGCCATGTGCGAATAGCGCAGGTTGCCGGCGAGCTTACCGACCACTTCAATCCCAAGGATAACACCGTTTATCTTTCGGATTCCGTGCATTCTGTGGCAACGTCGGCAGCGGTAGGCGTTGCGGCACATGAAGCAGGTCACGCCGTTCAGTATGCCGTGGGATATTCTCCCATGAAGATTCGCTCGGCGATTATTCCAATAACCAACATCGGCTCAAACCTTGCAATGCCGCTTCTGCTTCTGGGAATCCTGCTTGGCATGGAATCCCTTGCCTATCTCGGAGTTGCGGCGTTCGGACTGTCAACCCTGTTTCAGCTTGTAACGCTTCCCGTTGAGTTTAATGCAAGCTCACGCGCTATGAGGGCACTTGAGGGGGCAGGACTTGACAGTGAGGAGCTTGGAGCTTCAAGAAAGGTGCTTACTGCCGCGGCACTTACCTACGTTGCGGCACTTGCAGTATCCCTTGCAAACCTTATACGAATTCTTCTTATTGCAAAAAGCAGCAACAGACGAAGATAATATGACGAAAAACAAATTTACCGCACGCTCTGCGGCATACCGCTCACTTATTCTCTGTGAGCGCGATAAAAAATACTCTAATCTTGAAATAGATTCATCAATACGCCGTTTCGCCCTTGAGGGGGCTGAAAAGGGGCTTTACACCGCTATTGTATACGGTGTTATTGAACGCCGCATCACTCTTGATTATATTATCGGCAAGCTTTCGGCAAAGCCTGTGGAAAAGCTTGACAGCCAGGTGATAACTCTCCTGCGGATGGGACTATATCAGCTTATATATCTAGACCGCATTCCGGAAAGTGCGGCGGTGAACGAAACCGTTAATCTTGCCAAGGCGGAAATACCCAAGGCGGCATCATTTATAAATGCTGTGCTTCGGAATTTCCTGCGCACTATGGGAAAAGACAAAATTCCGTATCCGCCAAAAAATGACCCTGTAAACTATCTGTCGGTACGCTATTCCTGCGGTGCTGACGTTATAAATGTGCTCTCCGAGAGCTTTTTTGACCCTGAGCCGGTGCTTGCGGCATTTGATGCTCAGCCGGAAGTCACACTGCGCATAAATACGCTGAAAATATCCCGTGAGGAGCTCTTATCGAAGCTTTCGGACAAGGGGATTTCTGCAACACCTACAAAGTATTCGCCCTACGGCGTAAGACTTTGCGGAAAGTCACTTCCAAAGGAAATTTCGGAACTTATTTCAGAGGGATACGTCTATATACAGGATGAAGCATCCCAGATAGCCGGTGCGGCGGCTGACCCGAAGCCCGGTACTACGGTGCTTGATGTTTGTGCCTGCCCCGGCGGAAAAAGCTTTTCCGCCGCAATACTTATGGAAAATCGCGGCAAGCTTAAAAGCTTTGATCTTCACAAAAATAAGCTGTCTCTTGTTAAATCAGGTGCAGGACGGCTTTCAATAGATATTATAGAAACCGAAGAAAAGAACGGATCTCTACGAGACGACACACTTCTTGATTCTGCCGATACGGTCATATGCGATGTGCCGTGCTCAGGACTTGGCGTTATAGCCAAGAAGCCGGAGATAAGGTATAAATCTCAGGATGAGATGGAGAGACTGCCGGAAATACAGTATTCCATACTGAAAAACGTGTCGGAGTACGTTAAACACGGCGGAGTGCTGTGTTATTCTACCTGCACTTTAAATAAAAAAGAAAATGAAGATGTGATTTTAAGATTCCTTAGTGAATCTTCCGAATATATGGCTGAGGACTTCCGTGTGGGTGAGCTTTCGTCAAATGGCGGAATGCTTACACTGATGCCAAATGTACACGGAACCGACGGTTTCTTCATTGCAAAATTAAGACGTAAATAAGGAAAAATTATGCTAACACTTAACGGCAAAGCCGATCTGCTTTCCATGAATATTCCCGAAATCGAGGAATTCATTTCCTCGCTGGGAGAGCCAAAGTACCGCGCAAAGCAGATATTCTCCTGGATGCACCGCGGTGTTTCCCTTGAGGGCATGACGGATATTTCAAAAAAGCTTCGTTGGAAGCTTGCGGAAACGGCGGTGGTGGATTTTCCCACTGTGGAACAAAAGCTGGTATCAAAGCTTGACGGTACGGTAAAATATCTTTTCGGTCTGCACGACGGAAACGTTATAGAGAGCGTAATTATGCGCTACAAGCACGGAAACAGTATCTGCATTTCCTGCGAGGTGGGATGTCCCATGGGATGCAAATTCTGCGCCTCTACAATAGGCGGTCTCGTGCGCAGACTTCGCCCGGCGGAGCTTATCGGTCAGGTAATTGCCGCAGAGCGTGATCTCGGCGAGCGGATATCAAACATCGTCATGATGGGAATAGGTGAGCCGCTTGACAATCTTGACAACACACTAAAGTTTTTATCTCTTGTGGGCGATCCCGCAGGACTTAATATCGGCAGCCGCCATATTTCACTTTCCACCTGCGGTCTGGTTGATAAGATAGACGAGCTTGCAAAGCATGATTTACAGATAACCCTTTCCATATCCCTTCACGCGGCGGATGACGAGACCAGATCATCAATTATGCCGGTGAACAACAAATGGAAAATTGAGGAGCTTCTCTCTGCCTGCAGGCGTTATTTTGAAGCCACGGGGCGGCGCATATCCTTTGAATATACGCTTATTTCGGGCAAAAACGATTCCGCGGAATACGCAAGGCGGCTTGCAAGCACGCTTAAGCACGGTTTGTACCGTAACTCGAAGCCTTTTCCCATACACGTGAATCTTATTCCCGTAAATGAGGTGGAAGAGAGCGGATTTTCCCGTTCAAGCGGAGACGCGGTTAAGAAATTCTGCGATACGCTGAATTCCCTTGGCATAAATGCGACCGTCAGACGAAAGCTTGGCGGCGACATAAACGCCTCGTGCGGTCAGCTTCGCCGTGCAAAGCTTAAAGAGGACGCTGAAAAATCAGGCGATAATACGACGCTTTGAGGGCTTCTTACATTAAACTGTATAGCGTACCGTATATATTAAATATAATCGGTGATACCTTTTTCGGATGAGTGTAAATCGCGAGCATAAAAGGTATATAGATGTTTCACATAAAAGTGAGCTTGGGGTATGACCCCGGAACGAGAGGAATGATTGTGCAAATGAACTTTTTCGGAAAAAGCGACATGGGCAAGATGCGCACCGCGAATCAGGACAGCTACTTGATACGCCCTATATGCAAGAACGCAACGCTTACTGTTGTGTGCGACGGCATGGGCGGAGCCAAGAGCGGTAACGTGGCAAGCGAGAGCGCTATTGAGACCTTTGGGGAGAGCATTGTCAAATATACACAGTCAAAGGTGAGCCGTGAGGGAATTCTTACGCTGACCAGCGATGAGGCGTGCGTTGTTCTGGACGATGCCGTGCATGATGCCAACGAGGCGGTATTCAAAAAGGCGCAAAGCTCCACCGACTATCAGGGAATGGGAACCACACTTGTTGCGGCACTGTTCTGCGACGACACTGTATATGTGGTAAATGTGGGAGACAGCCGTCTGTACCTTGTTTCCGATAATACCATTACACAGATAACCCACGACCATTCATACGTTCAGCATCTTATAGACAGCGGCTCGCTTTCACCCGAAGAAGCGAGAAATCATCCTTACCGCAACCGTATAACAAGGGCAGTGGGAATAAACAAAGAGCTTGAAGTTGACATATTCTCTGTGGATCTGTCAAGCCTTGAGGTCTGCTACTTACTTCTTTGCTCGGACGGACTGTCAGGACAGCTCCTTCCCGAAGATATATATGCCATTATCTCATCCGATCTTGATATTGACGTGGTTACAGATATAGAGTCTGAGCTTTCCGACAAAACAGACAAGCTTATTGATGCCGCAAACGAAGCAGGCGGACCTGACAATATTACGGCAGTGCTTGTCAAGCATGTAAAGGAGCTGGAATGATGGATTCTTTTGAAAAGTACGTAGGTCAGGTGTTTGACAAACGCTACAGAATTATAAAAGTCATAGGAATCGGCGGAATGGCAGTGGTATTTGAAGCAACCGACCTTCTTATGCGTCGAAATGTAGCTGTCAAAATGCTTAAGGATGACATAAATAACGACACGCAGGCGGTTAAGCGTTTTATAAACGAAAGTAAGGCTGTTGCTATGCTTTCACATCCGAATATCGTAAACATTTACGACGTTTCGGTTAAGGACAATCTTAAATATATCGTAATGGAGCTTGTTGAGGGTATTACGCTTAAAAACTATATTCTCAAAAAAGGTGTTCTCAGCTTTCATGAGATGATAAGTATTACCGAGCAGATACTGTTAGCACTTGATCATGCTCACCAAAAGGGAATTGTGCACCGAGATATTAAGCCGCAGAATATTATGATGCTGAAAAACGGCGTTATAAAGGTGGCGGATTTCGGTATAGCAAAGCTTCCTAACGCCGAGACGGTAACTATGACCGATAAGGCCATCGGAACGGTATTTTACATCAGCCCCGAACAGGCAAGCGGCAAGACTATAGACCGCAGAAGCGATATATATTCTCTTGGCGTAACTATGTACGAAATGGCAACGGGAAAACTGCCATTTGTGGCTGACAGCCCTGTTACGGTTGCTATAATGCAGGTTAAAAACCGTCCGCGTCCTCCCCGTGAGATAAATCCCCAGCTTCCCATCGGCATGGAGCAGATAATCATGAGCGCTATGGAGAAAAATCCGGACAACCGATTCCAGAGCGCCGCACAGATGCTTCGCCATGTGGCACAGGTGAAAAATAACCCAAGAACTGTCTTTAAGATGCCAAAAACCGATAACTCATCGGATAATTTCGGCCACAATCAGCAGCCTTCGCTATCAAACGTGAAAAAGCTTACCCCACCTCCCCGTGCAAGCAGGTCTATGTTCCCTGTTATAGCCGGAGTTGCAAGTGCGTTTCTGATCGTTTGCTGTATCAGTGCAGTAGTTGTGCTCAATAAGCTTTTCACAGTTACAACTACGGATACTTCAAAGCAGATAACGATACAGGAGTATGTGGGACTTATCTACAGTGAGGAATTTGAGCAGTCTCTTGAGGCATCCTACTTTGATGTTGAAGTGGATTACGATTACAGCGCGAAATATGACAGAAATGTTATTATTGCGCAGGATCCGCTCCCCAAAGAGAAACGCAAGGTGAATCCCGAAAAGGGACAGCGGTGTACTTTGAAGCTGACGGTATGCTGGGGCACAGAGACCTGTGAGCTTCCGGACCTCGCATACGATGATGCACGCGATGCCGCAATAAATCTTCGCACAAATTACGGACTTATCCCTGTGGAAATCAGAGAAGAACACGAATATCTCAGCGAGGGCTATGTTATAAGGACCGATCCTGAGCCGGGAACTACGCTCAACGTGGGCGATACTGTTACCCTGTATGTCAGCAGCGGACAGAAGATCGAATATGTAAATATGCCGGACTTCACCAAATGCGATGAAGCGGCGGTTATGAAGATGCTTGGCTGGAACAAGCTGGAGCTTGGTGAAGTTACCCGTGAATATTCTGACGATGTTGCGGTCGGACTTGTTATAAGACAAAGCCGCGCTCACGGAGCTCCTACGCCCACAGGTACTAAAATAGACTTTGTTATGAGTCTCGGACCGAAGCCCGCACCCACAGGCGATGCTGAATAGGTCGTAACGGAGATTGTTTGAATGGAGTTAAAACTTAACGGAAAAATCATAAAGGGTGTTGGCGGCATCTACGAGGTGCGCATATCCCACACCGATGCCGAGATGCTCAGAAATATGGGTGTTAAGCTTGGCGGAGATACTCTTTTATGCAAGGCGCGCGGCGTTTTTCGCCATGAGAATCTTACACTTCTTGTGGGAGACGATGTTGTGCTTCGCGTTGATACGGAGCTTGCCGTAGTATCAGACAGCCTCAAAGATGGGGGCAAGCGCACCGACGAAGCAATGGGCGGCGTTATGATCGAGGAGACGCTTGAACGGAAAAATCAGCTTATTCGTCCACCCGTGGCAAATATTGATATAATTTTCGCCGTATTTGCCGTATCAAAGCCGACTCCGGCTCTGTCTGCCGTGGACAAGCTTATTACTATTGCCGAGCACAAAAACATTGAGCCGGTTGTTGTTATAACAAAGGCTGATATTTCCCACGATGATGCGGAGCACTATGCAAATATCTACCGAAAATGCGGATTTTCTGTGTTTATCGAAGGTGTCGGCATAGACGGCGGAGAGCTTGAGGGGTATATACGTGATAATGCCGACCGTGTTTCTGTATTTGCCGGAGCGTCGGGCGTTGGCAAATCCACGCTTATGAACCGTCTTTTCCCATCCCTTGGACTTGTTACGGGCGAGGTGAGTCAAAAGACTCAGCGCGGACGTCATACCACCCGTCATGTAGAGCTTTATCCGCTAAGTAAACAGTTTGGCGATACTGCCACCGGATATGTGGCGGATACGCCCGGATTCAGTATGCTGGATTTTCTGCAGTTCGATTTCTACACTAAGGATGATCTGCCATATGTTTTTCGCGAATTCGAGCCGTATATCGGCAAATGCCGCTATACAAAGTGCACGCACACCAAAGAGGAAGGCTGTGCACTGCTTGAAGCTGTGAAAAACGGTGATGTTCCGAGTGAGCGCCACAAAAGCTATCTTGAATTTTACGAGGTGCTGAAAAACAAGCACGAATGGGATAAAAAATGAGTCGTAACTTCTATATTTTCACCGGCGGTACGGTGTTTGCCGATACGCTGTCGGAACTGTCGTGCTCTATTTCCGATGATGATTTCGTCATAGCGGCTGACAGCGGATATCTTGCAGCTAAGCGTTTTTCTGTAAAGCCTCATATGCTGCTTGGCGATCTTGATTCGCTTGACCGCTCTGCTGTCAGTGATACGGAGCTTTCGGAGCTTGAAAAGATCATTGTGCCGTCCATCAAGGACGATACCGACACTCAGCTGGCGGTAGATACCGCAATTTCCAGAGGAGCTGAGAAAATCGTCATAATAGGCGGTCTTGGCGGCAGGCTTGACCATACGCTGTCAAGCGTGTTTTTGCTTGAATATATTGCAGGTAAGGGCATTGAATGTGTAATGACCGACGGGCGAAACCGCGTGCATATTCTTCGTGCCGACGGTGAGCCGAAGCGGCTTTCTGTAAATAGAGGGTACAAATATCTGTCGCTTGTGGCTCTCACGGACAAATGCGAGGGTGTGTCGGTGTCCGGCGTGTATTATCCACTTGAGACTGTGGAGCTTACAAGAAAGTATTCCTATGCGGTAAGCAACGAGATAACCTCTGAGTCTGCCGAAATATCCCTTCATCGCGGTGTTATGCTTGTTATCGAAAGCCGCGATTAACCAATCGGCACGCGAGTGCATATTCTTTTAGTGAGCTGTTAATTACTGCTTATTATCCGCATTTAGGAAGGGATATACGATATGAAGGTTGTAGTCGTCAAATCCCCAAAGCTGTTTGTTCCGATTTTAAAGCGGCTCTTTGGGATAAGGAAAAAGTAAATACATAAAGGGGAAACCGGTCGGTTTCCCCTTTTATCATGCGGCGGTATTACAAAAATCTTGCCAGGTTTTCGGCGGTGCTCTTTTCGAATTTCAGCACGTCCTCGGCGAGTGCTCGGGCTTCGTTTGAATGCTCGCCGGAGTTTAACTGCTTTTCGATATTGATTATACCCATTGTAGCACCGTTTATCATCATTTCTGCCAGATGTGATGTGGTCGTATCAAGCATAGTATTGAATGCCATACCCATTTTACTGCCTGCCTTAGCCATCATTCCGGGCTCTTCAGGCTTAAGACCGCGCTCGGACAAAAGAGAAGCGGCGCGCTTTGAATATTCGCGGTACTTTTCAAGCTCCCGTGTCATTTCCGTGCGCATTTCCGGATTTTCCGCCTTATCCATGAGGTCAATGATAGCATCGCCGCCCATGGTGGTGTTTTTGTAAAGCTCATTTAAGAGAGTTTCATTGTTATCCATATTTTTCTCCCCAAAAAATATAATACCGTGGGGTAACCCACGGTATTAGTATTTACACGCATAAAAAATATATTTACGATCTTGACAGATCTTCAAGATTGTACGGTGTATTTTGGTAGACGAAATAGTTGAGCCAATTTGAAAACATGAGATTTGCGTGACCGCGCCAAAGGTTTGGCGGACGCTTTGAAGGGTTATCGTCGGGGAAATAGTTGTACGGAATCTCAATGTCAAGTCCTTTGTCAACGTCGCGGAAATATTCCTTTGACAGCGTGTCATAATCGTATTCCGAGTGACCTGTCACAAACAGCATACGGGAATCCTTGGCGGCTATAATATACGGACCTGCCATATCGCTTCTTGCGATAAGCTCTATCTCGCTGACCCTTGATATTTCCTCCTCGGATATTCCCGTGTGGCGCGAATGCGGTGCATAGAAGTATTCGTCAAATCCGCGCACGATGGGGTGGTTTGGACGAAGAGCGTAATGCTTGAAAACACCGAACATTTTCTTGTCAAGGGAGTGCTTTTTCACGCCGTAGTGGTAGTAAAGTCCTGCCTGCGCCGCCCAGCAAATGTGCAGGGTAGAGAACACGTGCTTTTTTGACCATTCCATGATTTCGCAAAGCTCGTCCCAATATGTAACATCGTGGAAATCAAGATTTTCCACAGGTGCGCCCGTGATTATCAGACCGTCGAAATTTTCGTCCTTTATATCGTCGAAATTCTTGTAAAACGCCTCCATGTGCTCCGCAGGAGTGTGCTTTGAACGGTGAGTTGCGGTTTGAAGCAGTGTAAACTCTATTTGGAGCGAGCTGTTTGAAAGAAGACGTATAAGCTGTGTTTCTGTGGTTATTTTTGTGGGCATAAGATTCAGTACAGCAATCTTCAACGGCCGGATATCCTGATGCTCTGCACGGAAATCGTTCATTACGAATATATTTTCACGCTCAAGAATCTCATGAGCCGGAAGTCCCTCGGGTATTTTTATGGGCATTGTGTTTCCTCCGTAGTATAGTGGTAAATACCGCATGATTTTTTGCGGCGAAACCATAATTACATATATTATATCATATTTTTGTTAACAAAACAATACAGTAACAAAAAAATATAAGCTTTTTGAAAAAAGATTTTTAAAACGCAAAAAATGTTGTTAAATTTTCAAAAAAGTATATCTTTTGGAGAAAAAGTATGTTATAATAATAGTGGCGGACATTTTCACTTGATTTTGCGGTGCGGATGTGCGTTTTAATAAAGAGCATAAATTGCATTACTCTCTTAAAAGAAAGGATGTGGCACAGGGATGAAAAATATGCGCATGGTCGAATGCCTCTGTGCTGTTTTATGCCTTACAATCATTTTTGTTTTACCTGTTTTAGCAGATGATTTTTCGGACGGCGATATCTATATGATAGAATCCTTTGATGCGTCCGTTGGAGCGTTTCGTGCAGGAAAAAACATACACAAAACCGCTATGGAAAAAATGACCGTCAGCGACAGTGCAGACGAGTCTTATGAGCGTTCCTGCCTTAGGGCTGTGGGCGCATATGCCGCCCTCGGCGAGCTTCGCTGTGTATATGCGGAATTTCCATCGCCAATTAGACTTGACGATTATCGAAGCGTGGTGTACGATATATATGTGCCGCTGTGTGAGGAAGACCCTGAAGCGGTATACTATTCAAGAATTACGCTGTTTTCATCCGACGGAAGCAGTACCGAGAGTCTTGTTGACGTCACCGGCGGCGAATGGTGTCGGGTGGAGGCGGATATTTCCAAATGGGGCGGCAGAGATGAAGTCGTTTCCATGGAAATTGCCTGTGTTGTTGATACAGCTAATTTAAAGTATTCAGCCGATGGCTTTTATGTTGACGATATTTACGCCTGCGACAAGGTAGACCTTGCCGTAAGCTCGCGGCTCCTTTTTGACAAGTACGAGCTTAACGGTGCCGCAGGTGCCATGAGCGACGACGGTGTGCTTTTACTAAATGCCAGCTCTTTTGAGCCGTTTTCTTTGAGTGCTGATGTTTTTGCTCCTGAGCTTTTATATGACGCCAATTCTCTTAGAATAAAGCTGTCAAACAGCACGATGAGCGAGGTGCTCACCGTATGCTATACCACATCCGATTCTCAGGCTAACACTGAAGACAAGGTAGTTACCGTACCCATAAAACCAATGTCAGGTCCGTCCTACTACTATGCGTATGTTGGGGACGTGTCAATGCTTCGCAGTATTGAGCTTCGCTTTAATGACGGCGGAGGAAATGTGGAGCTTTACTCCATAAGTGCCGTTACACTTCCCAAGGCGGAAGAATACGAGTCCTGCGGCAATGTGAGCATATGCCGTCTCAGCGACGACCGTTCAACAGTCAGCTTTTACGGTGAAATCGACCGTGATACGGTGCTTAATAACCAGGACGGGCGAATTTCGGTGTATATATATGAGTCGGACACCCTGCCAACCGCAGAGGAGCTTCTTTCTCTTGAACCTGTTGTATCGGGAGAAATGACAACTCGCTTTGAACTAAATTGGAATCTTCCGGCAGATAACCCCTATGCCTGCTACAGCCGGTTTATAGCGGTGGTAACCGATACTGACGGAAATTACAAGCTTATTTCGCGTCCTTTCTACATAGACAATCCGGGCGGCGGCCGATTGTCCGATAAATCCGCATTTGCGGCTGATGTGAAGGGCTTTTCGGCGGGCGATATCTCCATTGTAGGTGAGACTGACAGCGGTCTTACCGTGCTGTGCGCTGATATTCGCCTTGCATTTGCTTCTCCGTCGGAGGGAGTGCCGTTTTTATACAACAAGGGCACATATTACATAAATAAGGAATACACAGAACAGCTTTCGAAGAAAATTGAGGTACTTAACCGAAACGGTGTCAGTGTGCTACTTCGCTGCATTGGCTGGGAACGCTCTGCGATGGAAGAGCTTGCCGCCTTGTACAGTGCAGATACTGCGAATGATGAATCCGCAGGCAGTGATTTTACGGGAGCGTTTGGCTCTTATATTGCCGACACATGGTGCGCTGACGGAAGCGTGGCAGGCGTTATTCTCGGAGACCGGGAAAACATAATACAGGGCGGAGCTTCTGTCTCGGATATGCTGTCATATACCGCGAGGGAGCTTAGCAAGATGTATTTTAACATTACATCGCGGAACTCCGGGGCGCGTGTGTATATTTCTGTAACGGATCTTATGGATGTGGAGCTGTCAACAAATGTATCCGAGCTTCCGCTTAACGATTATTTCACCGCGCTTTCGCTTGAAACTGCTCAGTACGGAAACTACGGATGGGAGATTGCCGTTGAGATCAGAGAACGGGCAGAGGACATTGGCGATGGTACTATAGATGCCAACAACTGCGCACCTCTTACCGAACTGCTTCACCGGCTTTTATGGGACAGCAAAAACATCATATTCTGCGACAGCACCTATGAAGAATCCTCGGCTCGCATGAGCGCACTTACAAAGCAGTACGTGATAGGCTATTATTCGGCTTACTTCAATGACAGAGTTGATGCATATATTGCCATTGCAGGAAACAGAGCGGCGGCTATAGCGGAAGCTGTGAAATGTATTGATACCACCGAGGCGGACGTCATAATATCAAGTGCGCTTATGACACTTGAATCGGGTAGCATTGCTGATATCGTGAAAGGCTACGATGAATCAAAGCTTACGCGCCGCAGTCTTGGTTATTCGGATGCATTTAATAATGCTCCGGACGGCATAAAGGGATCATACAGCTATTTTGTATTTAACAGCGCATCAAGTATAAGTATGATAGACCTCGGATACTACTGTGGGGATATGCATATTGTCCGTGACGATACGCCGTCTTTGTCGGCTCAGCTTAGTTCGGTACTGTATAATGACAGCCTGCGTGCCGGATGGATGGGTGTTTCACACCGATTCAAGGATGCGGAAAGCTTTGATAACACACCTATCATTGCTGTTACACTTAAGCTTCAGAATGTGGCTCCGGCAGGGCTGACAAGTGTACCTGTGAAGCTTGTACTTCATTCCGAGAACGGACGCTTTGAATCTTCCGGCAAGGTTTATTCCGATGAGTGGACAACGGTATACTTTGACGTGGAAGATTTTGACGAAATAGAGGATATCACATCCTTGCAGATTCTTGCAGGAGATGGAAAGCTTGAATCGGCATCACTCCTTATTAAAGATATAAAGGGTCTTTCCTATGAGTACGATGACGATTCGCTTTCTGACGTTATCGCTAAGGAGCGGCTTCGTAAGCGTACTCCCGATGAGACTGTGACAAGTGACACATATCTGTGGATGGGCGGCGCGGTGCTGCTTTTGGTAGTTACCGTTGTTATCGTGGTGCTCCTCAGCAGAAAAAAGAGCGACTACCGTGAGTAGACATATGCAAACGGTGTGCCAAAACGCAAAAAATATAAAACAAAGGAATAACATATGCTAAAGCGTAGCTTTTCAACCGATACACCTATTGAAGATATTCCAATACGCCTTTTTGGCGTGGTGAGGGAATCCATTGTTGACGGTCCCCGTCTTCGGTATGTAATATTTACACAGGGATGTCCGCACAAATGCTTTAACTGCCATAACCCCGAATCCCATTCATACGGCGGCGGCAAGCTTACCACCACCGCAAAGCTGTGGGCGGATATCAGGAAAAATCCCATGATAAAGGGTATTACCTTCAGCGGCGGCGAGCCGTTTTTATGGGGGCATGAGCTTGCTGTAATAGCAAAGAAAGCTTCCGATGCAGGTCTTGATATTATGACCTACAGCGGCTTTACCTATGAACAGCTTCTTAAAAAATGTGAGACAGAGCCGTCTGTCAAGGAGCTTCTTTCATATACAAATTACCTTGTGGACGGTCGTTACATCGACTCTATGCGGGATCTGAATCTTAAATTCCGCGGAAGTACAAATCAGCGTATTCTGGATGTTACCTGTTATCCCAATTCAACAGAGGCATCCGAAATAGAACTATAAATTATTACTTAATCAAAAGGAGAAAATAAAAATGTCTGAGGCATATTTGTCACGCGGAGTTTCCGCAACCAAGGATGAGGTACACAGTGCAATTTCAAAGCAGGACAAGGGCGTATTCGCAGGCGCGTTCTGCAAAATAATTCCCGATCCCTGCGGTGATCCCGAATACTGCGCGGCGATGCATGCTGACGGTGCCGGTACGAAATCCTCTCTTGCATACATCAAGTACAAGGAGACCGGCGATCTTTCTGCATTTTACAACATTGCGCAGGATTCCGTTGTTATGAACCTTGACGATCTTCTTTGTATCGGAGCTACCGACGGCTTTGTGCTTTCCAACACCATAGGACGCAATGCTCACAGAGTAAACGGAGAGGCTATAAAGCAGGTTATCGACGGTTACACCGAGTTTTGCGAGATGCTTGGCAAGTACGGTGTTGGTATAACCATGTCCGGCGGTGAGACTGCGGACGTGGGAGACCTTGTGTCCACACTTATTGTTGACTCTACCTTCTTTGTAAGACTTAAGCGCAGTGATGTTATTGACTGCGACAACATTAAGCCCGGTGACGTTATTGTAGGTTTCGCATCCTTCGGTAAGGCTGTATACGAGAAGTCGTATAACGCCGGCATGGGTTCAAACGGACTTACTGCGGCACGCCATCTTATGCTTTCCCACGAATATGCGGCAAAATATCCCGAAACATATTCTAACACCATCGACGAGTCCAAGGTGTACTGCGGAAGCTACGGCGTGAACGATATTCTGCCCGGAACAGACGTATCTGTGGTTGATGCTATTCTTTCGCCGACCCGTACATATGCACCCGTTATCAAGGAAATACTTGACAACAGGCGCTCTGCGGTTCACGGCATGATCCACTGCACCGGCGGCGGACAGGCTAAGTGCAAGAATTTCGGAAGCGGTATTCACTATATCAAGGATAATCTCTTTGATACTCCTCCGCTTTTTGCCGCTATCTGGAAGAATGCGGATATTGAGAACCGTGAGATGTATCAGGTATTCAATATGGGTCACCGAATGGAGCTTTACTGCGATGCCAAGGATGCGCAGTTTATGATTGATACTGCCGCAAAATATGGAATCGAGGCCAAGATCGTTGGTCGCTGCGAGGCAAGTGCTGACGGTAAAAACAAGGTAACTATTACCGATAAAGGAAACACCTACGAATATTGATTTGCAAGGGGGAAGCTTTTATGAAAAAGAGAATTCTCGTTGTCAGCAGTGCCAACATGGATTTTGTTATGAAGGTTGGCAGAATACCGGATGCCGGACAGACGGTTATTGAGAGCCGCAGTTATGATTACATTCCGGGTGGAAAGGGTGCAAATTCAGCTTTGGCGCTGGCAAGGCTTGGCGCTGACAGCATATTCTGCACAAGGCTCGGAAACGATAATCACGCTCAGCGCTTAAAGGCACTGTATGCGGAAAACGGCATTGACACGCGATTCATCGTAAATGACAAGGCTGCCCCCACCGGACTTGCGGCAATACTTGTGGAGGAAAGCGGCGAAAACCGTATCATTGTATATCCCGGTGCTAACAACCGTCTTTCAGCATCGGACGTGGAGGATGCAATGACTTGTCTGCCTGATGCGGTATTCCTTCACTTTGAGATACCCACCGATGCTGTTATTGCCGCGGTTGATTTTGCAAATAAGAAAAAGATCCCTGTTTTTGTGGACACCGGAGCCGCAAAGCCGGGATATCCCCTTGAAAAGCTGGGTGCACTTGAGGTCATTTCTCCCAATGAGACCGAAACTCTTGCACTGACAGGTATAGTTCCAAACGACGTTAATAACTGCCTTCGTGCCGCAAATGAGCTTATGAAAAAGGTTGCGACCAAATATGTGGTAATCAAGCTTGGCGGCAGAGGTGCGTATATACACGACGGAAAGTATTCACAGCTTGTAACCACCTACGAGGGTCCTGTGGTTGATACTACCGCCGCCGGAGATGCCTTTTCTGCGGCTATGACGCTTGAGTATATGAGAAGCCGTGACATAGTGCGTGCGGTGAAATATGCCAATGCGGTAGGAACGCTTGTTGTGGGCAAGGAGGGGGCTTCTACGTCGCTTCCAACTGCGGCGCAGGTTGACGAGTTTATTTTAAATAACGGAATTGTACTTTAATTTAAGGAGAATGTATGGCTGAACGGATTCTCGGAGTTGATTTCGGAGATACACGCACGGGACTTGCTGTGAGTGATCTTCTCGGAATGTTGGCAAACGGTATAGGATACGTTAATTCAACCTATATGCCGAAAACGGCGGATATGGTGGCGGACAAGGCAAAGGAGCTTGGCGTTTCCAAAATAGTTGTGGGCCTTCCCATAAACATGAACGGAACTCTCGGACCGAGAGCAGAGCACGCCAAGGAATTTGCACAGATGCTTGCAGAAAAAACAGGTCTGCCCATCGAAATGTTTGATGAGCGGTGCAGTACCATGGCGGCGCATCAGATACTTAATTTAACAGATACCAGAGGAAAGAAGCGAAAAGCGGCTGTAGATACTCTGTCGGCACAGATAATTCTTCAGAATTATCTTGACAGCAAGCGATGAAATCAGAAAAATACCGGGAGATATTTTAAACTCCCGGTATTTTGGTATATGCATATATTAAAGTTAATGGCGGATGCCGCTATCGCTCGTTCTCGTATTGTCGTAGGCTTCAAGGTCAACTATGTGCGTGCGATAGTAGTATGCAAGCTCAATATATGAGTTTATCTGAAAATGAACGCCGTCGGATGCGTGTGCCGGATTAAGCGTTCCGTCTTCAAGAGCGAACATTTCGGTAGGATCAAGAAGAAAAAGCGACATTTCGGCGGCGATTTGCCGCAGTACATCATTAAAGATCACTGCCTTGTCGTTTGTGATGCCGAATTTGGTGGTTTCGGAGGATCTTGCGGTGACGGGCATTACAAGCTGGATGTATATGGGCACATCTGTGATGGAACGAATGCCCGAAATGAGACGTCTGTATTCGGAAGCGAAATTTTCTACTTTCCAGCCAAGCTCATTAAGCCCCAGCGCAATATATACAGCTTTGTAGTTTCCCAGTTCTTTTTCCAGTGCCTCAAACAGTGTGTAAGACACAAGCTCTCCGTTTTCGTCCTCCATTCGTATGAAAGGCTTAATCTGAACGCTTCCTACGTTAGTTCCCACCGAGGAAAAGTCATAGGGTGACATATCGGTGTACATTATAAGCCCTTTTGTCCGCGAATCGCCGATAAATACCGTGTCATTGAAGTATTCATACCCCACAGCCGGACTTTCGGGGATCGCTTCTGTGAAATCATAGTATACGGGCACATATACCACGGGTTCAGGAAACTCATCTTCACTTACTGCCTCGGAAATGTGAACCTTAGGTGACGGTGTCGATACAGACGGGGTATTTGTGTGCGTGTATGTATAGGAATATTCGCAGGGAATGGATAAAACAAGAAGCGAGGCACAAAGCACGGTAAGTACAGCCATAATTGCCTTTATCGCTATAGCAACTCCGGAGATTTTTGGATTTTCTTTAGAAATCCGATCTTCTGCCGCCTTAATATTTTTCTCATATTCCTCACGCGGTGTCGGTTTGATAGGATATATTTTGCTCTTTGACTGTTTACTCATGCCCTCACCTCCAATCAGGGGAAACTCTTAATACACACAATAATTATACCACAAATTTATAGTTACTGCAATATATATCGGGAGAAAAAATATGAAAATAAATTACCAAGCTAAGCTTGATTTGATACTTGAAAAAATAAAATCGCAGGGAACGGTACCGAAGCTTCTTCTTCATGCCTGCTGTGCTCCCTGTTCAAGCTATGTGCTGGAATACCTTACGGAATATTTTAATATTACGCTGTATTTTTATAACCCCAATATTACAGATTCAGACGAGTATCAAAAACGCGCCGGAGAGCTTGAACGGCTTATTTCCGAGATGCCCCAAAAGAATCCCATCGACCTTATTGTATGCGACCAAAGACCGGAGCGTTTTTATGAGCTGACTCGTGGGCTTGAAGACCTGCCCGAGGGTGGAGTGCGGTGCTTTGGATGCTACAGGGAGCGTCTCACTGCCACGGCGAGTTATATGAAAGAGCATGAGGGGGAGTTTGATTATTTTGCCACCACGCTGACGGTCAGCCCTCACAAGAATGCGGATAAGCTTAACGAGATAGGCGCGGAGCTTGAAGAAAATTTCGGTGTGCGGTATCTTCCATCAGATTTTAAAAAGCGAAACGGTTACAAGCGTTCAATCGAGCTGTCAAGGGAATATTCACTTTACCGCCAGGACTTCTGCGGCTGTGAATTTTCAAAGGAATATAAGTATGGAAACAGTTAGGCTTGGGGACGTGCTGTGCACGGTAAAGCGTTCGGCGAGACGGAGCGTATGTGTGCGCGTGAGGGATGACGGTGCGGCAGAGGTGCTTGCACCAAACAGGCTTTCACGGGATGAGATAGTGCGGCTTCTTTCGGAATATGCGCCAAAGCTTGCCGCAGAATGTGAGAAGCGTCGTCAGATTGCCGCGTGCCGCGATACTTTCGTGCTTGACTACGGTTCAGAGGTCAGATATCTCGGAGAAAAACGTGTTATACACAGTGTCAGCGAGCAGGAGTGTGACGGTGAAGTTTTTCGTATTGCTGACGGACTTGCGCCTGAGGAAATACGCTGTGCGGTGACAGATATATACAAGCGTGAGGCGAAAAAATACATTCCGGAGCGTGTGCGGATTATTGCCGAGCGTATGGGACTTTTCCCGACGGTTGTAAAAATAAACTCCGCCGTTACACGCTGGGCAAGCTGTTCTAAGAAAAATTCCCTGAATTTTTCCTGGTACTGCATGATGGCAAGCCGTGAGGTTTTGGATTACATAATAGTCCACGAGCTGTGCCATATGAAAGAATTTAACCATTCCCCGAAATTCTGGGCAGAGGTCGAGCCATACAGCCCGGAGTATAAGGAACACAGAGCCTATCTTCGTGAGCTTTCACGGCAGATAAAATACGAAAAATGGGAATAGACTCGGACAAGTGCCCGAATCTGTTCCCATTTTATATGCTGTTTGTATATACGCTCTAATTAAAGGTTAAACGCGATCTCGATATCCTTTACTTCATTAGGCTTTATGTTTACAATAGGTCTTCCGAGAACTGCGGTGTCAATAACGGATTTTGCGCTGTATTCCATTACCTCAAGGCGGTCAAAGGCGTTGAGCAGGGAAGTTCCGCCGCAGATAACGCAGTCGTTTTCGATTATGCATACGGGATTTTTGATGGAAATTTCATCCGCAAGCATAGCAGGCTGGAGGAAAGATGAACCGAAGGGGAATTTGCGCACATTTTTAAGTGCTATGTAGCTTTCGGGAATGAGACGTGCATCAAACTCGCTGTCAGTGATGGCAAACGCCATAATGTGCGGCGGATGAGCTACGATTATGCTTTCGATATCGGGATGCTTTTCGTATATTGCCGCATGGAGTCCCACAGAGCGAGAGGGATTCTTTCCGTGCTCCTTCTTGCCGTTTTCTATGCGTACAAGATCACCCGGCTCAAGATACTTTCTGTCCATATCGTATGGGGTGATTATAAACGAGCCGTCGGACAGACGCTTTGAGAATGTACCCTGGGAGCTTGTGAAAAGCTGATTGTCATATGCTCTGTGGATGAGGTTGCACATCTCACGGCGAGTATCAAGCTCCTCGCTTGTGTGTACACGGGGGATGAACTCATCCATCTGCGGATTTACTTTCTGCTTGTATATGTCCATGTGCTTTTCGGAAAGAGCCACGGGAGTTTTTCCGAGAGTACGAGCGTTTATTTCAAGGCGCGCACAGTAATCGAGGGTTTCGAATTTCATGAATGCGGAAAAGAGATCGTCGGCACCGATAACAACACCGTGATTTTCCAGCATTACAGTGTTAAGGCCCTTAGCAAATTCTGCGGCGATGCGC
>JAEIGA010001749.1_pt1 | contig 34400 bp, 30 predicted proteins | sample 9270691 | NCBI WGS metagenome assembly JAEIGA01 (sample SAMN17057246, study PRJNA624740) | gut metagenome | biome: biome; isolation source: fecal sample | host: Bos grunniens | place: China: Xizang | collected 2019
AAAACTATTTATGTTCTTGGCATTGGTGCTCGGTGTAGTATCGTGTCAGACGGAGCCTGAGGGTTTCGATGTCAACATGGGTGGTGAGCAGGAGGTTTTGATCAATGTATCGCTTCCTGAGGAGACCCGTGCTGACAGTGCAAAGGGATTTGACCTAACTACACTCGCAACAGACTCAGAGTATCAGTTGCGATATATCCTTGAGATTTATCGCGATGGTGCAGAGGAGGGAAAGAATTATCGCGATGTTAAGTATTCAGACGATACCTCTGTAAGTTTCCCTGTGCGTCTTGTACCAGGTCACAAATATACATTTGCTGTTTGGGCTGATATTGTTAAGCAGGTTGAGAACCCAACAGATTTGTACTATAACGCTGCAAGTTTGAAGAGTATCTCTATCATTGATGAGAAGTGGAACGCAATGGACGAGAAGCGCGATGCCTTCACAGGCTTTGCTATACTTGAAAAAGGCAAATCTATTACAGATATGCAAACAATCAACCTCACTCGCCCATTTGCTAAGGTTCGCGTTGTTACAACAGATATTAAGACTATCCGCACCTTTGGTCTTGAACCAAAAGCAGCAACAGCATTATATAAAGTACCTGTTTACACACGATTTGACGCTACCAATGCAAGCGTAGCTGGTGAGGTAAACGATAAGACTCTTGCGTTTGTATATAATAACACTTATGAGCAGATTGGCGCAAACGAGCTTACACTCTTCACCGACTACCTATTTGTTGGTAATAATGGCAATATAACCAAGTTTAATTTGGAGGTGTTTGCTAATGCAGAGCGTACAAGTTCTATAAAGTCAAATAGCTTCAATACTGATATCGCAATCGAGCGTAACAAACTCACAACCATCAAGGGTGATGTTCTTACAGAGGGTGGTAATATTGAGGTTAAGATTGAGGATGGCCTCGATGGCGAGATTGAGTATCCTATCATCGATAGAACAGAGCCTGCTAATAATGAGATTTGGTACACATCGACTGATGGTAGTGTTGTGAATCCTCGTTCGAATACTGATTTCGGCGCAAATATTATTTCTAATACATATTATGGAGGTAGGGGTATAATTACCTTTGATGGTGATGTAACTAAGATTGGAGAGGAAGCATTCTATAGTAGCAGTAAGTTGGCAAGCATTCACATCCCAAAGGGTGTAACAACAATTAAGGATTCTGCTTTTCATCATTGTATAGTTTTAGAGGCGATCAATCTTCCTCAGGGTCTTAGAGAGATAGGACCGTCAGCTTTTGCTGTCTGCTATAAATTAAATGGTATAACAATTCCTAATAGTGTCACTACTATTGAAGATAATGCATTTTATCATTGCGAATCTTTGACTAATATCAATATACCTGAAGGTGTATCTTCCATCAATTATTACACATTTGCCTGGTGTACAAATCTTGAGAGTGTAACTATACCTGATAGTGTTACATCTATTGGTGAGGCTGCATTCATATTCTGTAAATCATTGAAGTATATAACTATTCCTGATAGTGTTGTTTCAATGGGTGATTCTGCATTTGGTGGAGCAGAAATAATAGAGTTTAGAGGAAAGGGTGCTTGTGATAATGGCAAGTGTCTTATCTTTGATGATACATTATATGCTTTTGCTATAGGTTGCGGCGCAACAGAGTATATAGTGCCAGATAATGTTAAGAGTATTAAGTGGGCTACATTTGCATATTCAAATCTTGAGCATATTACTTTGCCACAAGGCTTGGAATATGTAGATTTATATGCATTTAGTCATATGGATAGTTTGACAAGTATAACTATTCCAAGTAATGTTACAAGTATTGGTAAATGCGCATTTGCTTACAGTGAGAACTTGGAGAATATATATATACTTGCACATATTCCACCTGTAGGTTCCGATGATATGTTCTCAAATGGAAGTGACAACCTAAAGATATATGTTCCTGAACAGTCTATAGATGCGTATAAAACAGCAGAGGGTTGGAGCGCGTATGCTGATAAGTTTGTCGCTTGCCCACCACGAGACGAGATATGGTACACATCGATTAATGGTAATGTTGTAGAGCCTTATTCGGGTGCTGATTTCGGCGCAAATATAGTGTCAAACACCTATGAGAATGGTAGGGGTATTATTAAGTTTGACGGTGAGGTAACACAGATAGGTAACAACGCATTCTGGTTTGAAGGTGCATTGGAGAGTATTATTATCCCTAACGGCGTAACAAAGATTGGATCTACAGCATTTGTACAATGCGACAATCTTGTAGAGATCTATATTCCAGATAGTGTTACAGATATTTACAATCAAGCCATTGTATTATGTGATAAAATAACAACTATTACAATCGGCGACGGCGTAAAACATATAGGCGAAGAGGCTTTCGCGAATTGTTCTAATTTAACAAAATTAACGATAGGAAAAAATATAGAAGAGATCGGTTGGAAAGCCTTCTCAAATTGTCCAAACCTTAAAGATATATATTGCAAGGCTGTTACCCCTCCAGTTCTTGGTTGGAACACAAATTTTAACAATGCTACATTCTATGTACCTGCTGAGTCAGTAGATTTATATAAGTCTGCTCAGAATTGGAGTGATTATGCTGACTATATTGTTGGCTACGACTTTTAATTTTCGATTTATATAGGGCATCTTTGTCTTATCCTATACAAGATATCGCGGACCTTTATAAACTGAAAACTGAAAACTGAAAACTGAAAAGTAAGGTGCGCTTCGCGCGAGATTTATGAATACGCATCGCAGATACCACACTTATTACTTTTCAGTTTTCAGTTCGTTTGTGGTGTAGGGCTGACTATGTTACTTTTTGGTCAGCCCTTCGTTACTTTATATGAAAATACCTCCTACTCTTGCTGTAGCTCTATCTGCTGACGCACAGACTCTTCGTGTATAGCTCTAAATATCTGGTGTACGAACTTAGAAGGGAGATTCGATGCCTCAGCACGAGCCTCAGCTGCAAGGAGCAATTCATTATAGCGATCCTGCTGCACCACAGCCATGCCATGTGCCTGCTTATACTCACCTATTGCACGAACTATATTCATACGCTCAGCAAGCAACTCAATAATCCTACTATCTATGGTATCTATATGGAGACGATACTCGCTCAATGCATCCCTACTCACAGGTGTGCGATGCAACTTAAGTCTTTGCAATAGCTCCCTAAGTGCATCGGGCGTTATCTGTTGCATAGCATCGCTAAGTGCCACATCTGGCGTTGGGTGACACTCTATCATCAGACCATTGAAGCCAATATCCAACGCCTGCTGTGAGAGTTGCGCTACGAGTTCTCTACGACCACCTATATGGCTGGGGTCGCAAAGTATGCATAACTCTGGCACACGACGGTGTAGCTCAATAGGCACAGACCAATGTGGTGCATTGCGATATGGCGATGTCTGCTGCGTGCCAAAACCGCGATGTACGGCAGCAAGACGACGCACACCACTATTATAGATACGCTCAATAGCACCTATCCATAGGTCAACATCGGGGATTACAGGATTTTTGACTATGACAGCAGTATCGACCCCCCTTAGTGCATCAGCAATCTGCTGCGTAGCAAAAGGATTAGTCGTTGTGCGAGCGCCAATCCACACACCATCAAGTCCATATTTAAGCACCTCCTCAAGGTGTTCGGGCGTTGCAACTTCGGTTATAACCCTGAGGTTATACCTCTGCTTAGCCTCGCGCAACCACTCCAATGCCTCAGCACCTCGACCCTCGAATGATCCTGGCTTGGTACGAGGTTTCCACACACCAGCACGGAATATAGGTATCCCCGCCGCACTAATATCGCGTGCAGCAAGGAGAACTTGATCGCTACTCTCGGCACTACATGGACCAGCGATGTATAGTGGCTCGGTGCTAAGATCGGCAAAGAGGGGTGCAAATTCGGTCATACTACTCCTCAACAATTGTTATAGAGAGAATAAGGTCACCTGGACGGATATCATCAATAACATCTACGCCCTCAACAACCTTACCGAAGCAAGTATGCACACCATCCAAGTGCTGTGTGTTCATGCGATTATGGCAGATAAAGAACTGCGAGCCACCAGTATTTGGACCACGATGAGCCATAGATAATACTCCACGGTCATGGTACTGACGCTCGGCACGAGTCTCACAAGGAATTGTGTAACCTGGACCGCCTGTACCATTACCATTAGGACAACCACCCTGAATAACGAAATCTGGAATAACACGGTGGAAGGTAAGGGCATCGTAAAAGTTACTCTCGGCGAGTTTCACGAAGTTAGCAACTGTAATAGGGGTCTCCTTCTCGTAGAGTTCCGCCTTCATATCACCCTTTTCAGTAGAGATAATAGCATATTTCATACTTTTGTATCTTTTATTATTAGCGTAAATTTTGTGTAAAGATATAAAAAAATGTAACGGCGCACTCCTAAAACTCACAAAAAGTTCATTACATAAGCAATTTCCAAGCCACAACACCCCTCTAATTCTGCTCTACTGTCCCATTTAGCGCATGCAACAAATGCTTAAAAGGCGCGCTACTAAGATAGCACAAAACGAAGATGTATGGGAGAGAATAGCCATGTACAACCATATGTTTTTCAACTTTTAAACATGTGTAAAATTGTTATTATAATAGATATATTATAGTTCCTTTAGAATATATCTAATTTATAACAAATACCGGACAGGTGCAAGTATTATCTATTTTACACAATAAAGCATGGTGGTTTCAGATAAATTGACTATATTTGTCGGAATAGAATCTTCTTTTAAGAAGATTATGACAAGAGAATAGCCCATAAGTGGCGAGAAACAAGGGTGTGCAAGCGCCAATTTTGGCAATATCTTTGATAATGGATGAAGATTATCTTAGGCATATAAGTGGCAAGATAAGCAACAAATTATCACACATAAAAGTGGTTAATGAGCTTGGAATGAACTATTTAGAAAAAGAGACATGGACTCAAAAACTATAGTACATAGCGAGCATAACAACAAATGTTCTGCAATTCATCTCTACTACAACAACGAGATGCGTTCATGGGTATCTTACGGATACTCTGCATACACGCTCTGTATGGTGATGAAGCAGATGAATGTAAACACACTTCAAGGCTTCTCAACAACAAAGCAGTTGCCATACACAGCTATCCACGAAGAGACATTCAAGCGCATGCGACACAGCCTCAGCCTTAGAGAGGGTGAGAATGCAAGACACTATGTTCTCTCTGCAAATGGCGACATTGACATAACAAGCTACGAAAGTTGGACAGAGACTCTTCACAAGAGTTTGAGGGATAATGGCGGCTTTGATACACAGACACATGTAAGCCACCTTGTGGCAAAAGAGGGCTTTATCAAGGATGGCATGAGCAACTACGAGCGTGGATGTAAGCGACTCTTCGACTGTATATCATCACTACTCCTAATGATAGCATTTCTCCCCATATTCCTTGTATGTGCAGTGCTAATATATCGAGAGGATGGTGCCCCTGTGATATACAAGCAGGAGCGTATAGGTCGCAATGGCCGTCCATTTAACATTCTCAAACTTCGCACAATGAGGATTGATGCCGAGAGACTTGGTCCACAACTTAGTCATGGCGGTGGCGAGGGCGATCCTCGCCTCACGATGATAGGCAAGTTCTTGCGCGCCCACCATTTAGATGAGCTTCCACAGTTGTGGAATGTCTTTCGTGGCGACATGGCATTTGTTGGCCCACGCCCTGAGCGTAAATTCTACATCGACCAGATTATGGAGCATGACAAGCGATATGAGTACCTCTATCAAATTCGCCCTGGGGTGACTTCATACGCCACGCTCTACAACGGATATACCGACACCATGGAGAAGATGCTCCGCAGATTGGAGTATGACCTATACTATCTCGGACATCGTTCATGGATATTTGACATCAAAATCTTGGCTAAGACCTTCTTCAAGATAATCTTTGGCAAGAATTTCTAACCGAAATATGAAGATAGCAGTAGTAGGAACAGGATATGTGGGGCTCTCCATAGCAACCCTCTTAGCACAGCATAACGATGTTGTGGCCGTGGATATTGTGGAAAGCCGAGTGGAGAAGATAAACAACCGCATATCACCCATACAGGATGAGTACATCGAGCAATACTTCGCAACCAAGAGGCTCAATCTTAGGGCTACGCTCGATGCCGTGGAGGCGTATCGCGATGCCGAGTTTGTGGTAATCGCCGTACCCACGAACTACGACTCCGAGCTTAACTTTTTCGACACACACCTTATCGAGGAGGTCATAGAGCGCGTATTGGAGGTAAATCCAGAGGCGACGATGATCATCAAGAGCACTGTGCCTGTGGGCTACTGCCGTTCGTTATATGTTAAGTACGCCAAGTTATTTAGGGAGCAGGGCAGGAACAAGAAGAGTAAGTTTAGGTTGCTCTTCTCGCCAGAGTTTCTTAGAGAGAGCATGGCGCTCTACGACAACCTATACCCAAGTCGTATTATCGTTGGCTACCCCAAACTTATTGAGGAGTTTGGTGAGGAGAATGAGGCTATCAAGGCTATTGAGGGCAACCACCTCATTGATAGAGCGCGCACCTTTGCGGCACTGTTGCAGCAAGGGGCATTGAAGGAGAATATTCCAACTCTCTACATGGGACTTAAGGAGGCTGAGGCCGTAAAACTCTTTGCCAACACCTATTTGGCGCTGCGTGTGAGCTACTTCAACGAGCTGGACACATACGCCGAGATGAAGGGACTTGATACTCAGGCGATAATCGAGGGCGTAGGTCTCGATCCACGCATTGGCACACACTACAATAATCCATCATTTGGCTATGGTGGCTACTGCTTACCAAAGGATACTAAGCAGCTACTTGCCAACTATGCCGATGTACCTCAGAATATGATGACAGCAATTGTCGAGAGCAACCGCACGCGCAAGGATTTCATCGCTGACCAAGTGCTATCTAAGGCTGGCTACTACACAGGTTCAAGTGCATGGAATAGACAACGAGAGCAAGATGTTGTCATTGGTGTCTATCGCCTTACGATGAAGTCAAATTCGGATAACTTTCGCCAAAGCGCCATACAGGGCATCATGAAGCGCATCAAGGCTAAGGGTGCAAAAATCATTATCTACGAGCCAACTTTGGAGGATGGTGTTACCTTCTTTGGCAGTCCTGTGGTCAATGATTTGGCGAGGTTTAAGAGTGAGAGCAGAGTGATAATTACAAATAGATACGATAGCTTGCTGGATGATGTTCGTGATAGGGTCTATACGCGCGACATCTTCCAACGAGACTAACCATAAACCTAAAAGAAAAGATGAAGGGTATTGTTTTAGCTGGTGGTAGTGGCACAAGGCTCTATCCTATCACCAAGGGCATAAGCAAGCAGCTGCTTCCGATATACGACAAGCCGATGGTCTATTATCCCATATCGGTGCTTATGTTGGCGGGTATTCGTGAGATACTCATAATCTCCACACCGCACGACATCGGTGGCTTTAAGCGCCTGCTGGGCGATGGCTCGGACTATGGCGTAAGTTTTGAATATGCCGAGCAACCCTCGCCCGATGGTCTTGCGCAAGCCTTTACCATTGGTGCTGAGTTCATTGGTGAAGATAGTGTATGTCTGGTCTTGGGAGATAATATCTTTCATGGCATGGGCTTTACCTCGATGCTTAAGGAGGCGAAGCGTAGAGCAGAAGAGGAGCACAGAGCAACCGTATTTGGTTATTGGGTGAACAACCCACAGCGATATGGCGTTGCAGAGTTCGATGCTGAGGGTCGCTGCATCTCCATTGAGGAGAAGCCCCAAAGCCCTAAGTCGAACTACGCAGTTGTGGGGTTATACTTCTATCCCAATAAGGTTGTGGATATTGCTCACCACATAACACCTTCGGCGCGTGGTGAGTATGAGATAACCACCGTAAATCAGGAGTTTTTAGAGGCTGGAGAGCTAAGTGTACAGACTCTTGGCCGTGGCTTTGCATGGCTCGATACGGGTACACATGACTCACTATCCGAGGCCTCGACATATATCGAGGTGCTGGAGAAGCGCCAAGGTCTTAAGGTGGGATGCTTGGAGGATATAGCCTACACAAATGGCTGGATTACAGAGGATAAACTTAGGACGCTTGCCGAGCCAATGAAGGGCAATCAGTATGGTGAGTACCTCTTAAGCCTTATAGAGAAGAAACCGCAAATCTTTTAGCATGAGGGTCATAAATACCGACATAGAGGGCGTTGTAATCATCGAGCCTGAGGTGTTTGGCGATAGCCGTGGCTACTTTATGGAGAGCTTCTCTGAGCAAGATTTTCATAAGCATGTTGCTCCTGTAAAGTTTGTGCAGGATAACGAGAGTCGCTCGCGTTATGGCGTGGTGCGAGGTCTGCACTACCAGCGTGAACCTTATGCGCAGAGCAAGTTGGTGCGTTGCGTTGTGGGGCGTGTGTTGGATGTCGCGGTGGATATACGCGAGGGATCGCCTACATACGGCAAACATGTGGCTGTGGAGCTTTCGGCAGAGAACCACCGCCAACTATTTATACCTAAGGGCTTTGCACACGGCTTTGCGGTGCTGAGCCAAGAGGCTATCTTTGCCTATAAGTGCGATGAGTTCTATCACCCTGAGGCTGAGGCTGGCATCGCATGGAACGACTCAACTATTGGTATAGACTGGAGATTACCTAAGGAGGATATCATCCTCTCTGAAAAGGATAAGGGCTACAAAGGATTATGAGCGCAGGCAGGAGGATATTAGTTACAGGTGCTAACGGACAGCTCGGCATGGAACTTCGCGGTGTTGCCTCCGCTGAGTGGTTATTCACCGATGTTGATGAGTTGGATATATGCTCTAAGGAGTCGGTGCGCGACTTTATCGTTACCAACAATGTCGGCACGATAGTCAACTGTGCAGCCTATACGAATGTCGATAGGGCAGAGGATGAGCCTGAGGTGGCAAAGCGCATAAATGGCGATGCTGTGGCGATGCTTGCCGAGCTATCGAATGAGTGCGATGTGAGGTTGATACATATCTCTACGGACTATCTCTTTGGTGGCGAGGTGTTTACTGCACCGATAGATGAAGATACCGAGCCTAAACCATTGGGTGTATATGGCCGAACAAAACTTATGGGCGAGAGGGCTATCATAGAGTCGGGATGTCGCTATGTCATCCTACGCACAGCATGGCTCTACTCCCCCCATGGGACAAACTTCGTTAAGACGATTATGCGCCTAAGTTCTGAGCGTAAGGAACTTAGAGTGGTGAACGACCAGATAGGCACGCCAACCTATGCCCACGACCTCGCCCTTGTGATAAAGGATATTTGCAAGGAGGTCGTTGATGTTGAGGGTGTATATAACTACAGCAACGAGGGAGCAATATCGTGGTATGATTTTGCGTGTGCTATTGTTGAGATTGCGGGACATAGCTGTAGGATACTACCTTGTACCACTACGGAGTATGGTGCTAAGGCGGCACGACCAGCATACTCGGTACTCGATAAAACAAAGATTAGAGGCGTTATCCATAGGGAGATACCCGCGTGGAGAGCCTCACTTGAGGAGTGTATAAAACGAATGGCTCAACTATGACCAAGAGAACGATAATAATCACAGGTGGCGCGGGCTTCATCGGAAGCCATGTGGTGCGTCTGTTTGTTAAGAAATACCCGGAGTACAGGATAATAAATCTCGACAAACTTACATATGCGGGTAACCTCAACAACCTTAGCGATGTGGAGACGATGCCCAACTACAGGTTTGTGCGAATGGATATATGTGACTTCGAGGGTGTGCTACGCCTTATGCAGGAGGAGAGGGTTGATGGCGTCATCCACCTCGCTGCCGAGAGCCATGTTGACCGCTCGATACACGACCCCTTCACCTTTGCCCGCACAAATGTTATGGGTACGCTGTCCCTACTTCAGGCAGCAAAGGTCTATTGGGAGAGCCTTGATGAGGGGTACGAGGGTAAGCGTTTTTATCATATCTCCACGGATGAGGTATATGGCGCTTTGGATTTTGATGACACGCTCTTTACCGAGCAGACAAGCTACAACCCACATAGCCCCTACTCGGCAAGCAAGGCCTCGTCGGACCACTTCGTGCGTGCCTACCACGACACCTACGGTATGCCTACGATAGTAACCAACTGCTCGAATAACTATGGACCATATCAGTTCCCTGAGAAGCTTATCCCGCTGTTTATAAACAACATACGCCAGCGTAAACGCTTGCCTGTATATGGTGCGGGCGAGAATGTACGCGATTGGCTCTATGTTGAGGACCATGCCCGCGCCATAGACCTTATCTTCCATTGCGGCAAGGTTGCCGATACATACAACATTGGAGGTTTTAACGAGTGGCGCAATATCGACCTTATCAAGGTCATCATCGCCACGGTGGATAGGGTGTTGGGCAACCCTGAGGGCTACTCTCTGGACTTGATAGAGTATGTCACCGACCGCCCAGGTCACGATGCCCGCTATGCGATAGACTCCACGAAGCTTAGCCGTGAACTTGGCTGGATGCCCTCACTACAGTTTGAGGAGGGCATAGAGCGCACGGTGCGCTGGTATATAGATAACGAGGCGTGGCTTGATGATATTGCCACGGGAGAGTATAGACTAAAGAGTGAGACAGCGGATAGATAGTCTGTTATGCAGAGCCAAAAAATAGAGGAGAACCGATGCTGGAGAGAGAAAAAAATAGCACTACGAGTAGTGTTCTGTGGGCTGCGATGGAAAAGTTTGGTGTTGTGCTGCTACAGTTTATCATCAACTTAGTATTGGCACGACTGCTCACACCCGACGACTTTGGTATTGTGGGCATGATTATGATCATTGTGGCAGTATCGAACATCCTCGCCGATGGCGGTTTTGGCGCAGCGCTGATACAGAAACTAAATCCGAAAGAGGAGGATTTCTCTACAGCATTCATGGTTAATACAACCATGGCATTACTGCTATATATCTTAATCTATCTCTCTGCACCTTTTGTATCACGCTTCTTGGGAATACCGATACTTGTGGATTATTTGCGAGTCCTCGGTTTGGTTATAGTCATAAATGCTATTGGGTTGGTATCCAAGGTGCTTTTGCGTAGAGCTTTTGCATTTAAACAAATCGCAATATCAAATATTTGTGCCTATATCATTGCTTCCGCAGTGGCAATTGTTATGTCCATTAGAGGCTATGGCGCTTGGTCACTCATTGCAATACATATCGTAAATGCAATATTCGCAAATCTCTTTATCTGTCTTTCTGCGCGCTGGATTCCACGCGTGAAGCCATCGCTAAGTTCGCTAAAGCAGATGTTTTCCTATGGTGAGTTTATGTTGGCATCTGATATTTTGGATAACATCTGTTTCCATATCCAGAATACTGTGGTGGGAAAATACTTTTCACCATATGTAGCAGGACAATATGCTCAGGCTAAGAAGATGTCGGAGGTGGTATATATAACCTTTCAGAGTGCTATAAATCAAGTTATGTTCTCTGTATTTTCAGGTCTGCAATGCAATATTGAGGAGTTGCGAGATAAGTTGAGATTAAATATCAAGCTAACAGCATTTATTCTATTCCCGTTACTTACAATACTTATTGTTGTGGCCAAACCATTCATACTATTTTTATTCGGGTCCAATTGGGAAGATTCTGTTTTTTATTTTCAGATGTTGTGTGTAGGCGGTTTCTTCTCGGCACTCCAGTATTTCAACTACAATGCTGTGGCGTCAATAGGAGAGAGTCGAGTGCTATTCTTTGCGGGCATATACAAGAGCATATTTTTAGTAACAGCCGTTGTCATTGGAGCCAATATAAGTATGCTGGGTTTACTTGTAGCAATGGTGATTAGTAGTGCGAACATATACTTTACCAATGTATTCTTGGCGCAAAAATATATAGGCTATAGAGCTATGCAACAGATGTTGGATCTCCTACCAATAACACTTTGCTCGCTAATATCAGGCGTTGTGATATATATAGTTTACAGTCAATTATCCATTAATTGGGTAATATGTGAAATTCTGTTTGTAATGCTGTATATATTTGTCGCTTATCTTTTTAGACTTGTTGTTTTGAAGGACGCATGGGCCATAATAGCAAGGTTTATACCTAAGAGATTATTGATGAGTAGTAGGAGCTAATTTCAAAACTGTGTTTGACTTAGGACGGTATATTATGAGACCAAAGGTGAGTGTTATTATCGCAGTATATGGCGCTGAACGCTATATCGAGCGCTGTGCAGTAAGTCTATTTGAGCAGAGCTTAGATGATATCGAATATATCTTTATCAACGACTGTACGAAGGATCGTTCGATAGAGATATTGGAGAGTGTAATTGAGCGATATCCTCATCGAAGAGAGCAAATCAGGATTGAGAATATGCCTGTAAATAGTGGTCAAGCTGCCGTTCGCAGACGAGGCATAGCGCTGGCAACGGGTGAATTTATTATACACTGTGATAGTGATGATTGGGTAGATAGATCTATGTATAGCGATATGTATAATTGTGCCATTGCTAATAATGCAGACATAATTATCTGCGATTGGTCGGTGGTAAGTTCTACTCAGGAAGCCTACTTGACGCAACAAATTCCAGCCACAAAGCAAGGACAAATAAACGGATTGCTGAACGGTGCTGTCGAGGGGTATTTGTGGAATAAGTTGGTCAAATCATCACTATACGCTGCTATAGAATATTATCCTACAAGAAACCTAACAGAGGATCTGGTAATGTGCATTCAATTGTTTTATAACGCAAATAGGGTGAGTCATATAGAGAGAGGATATTATTACTATTTTCAGAATACAGAGTCTATAACGCAAAAGCGAATAGACGAGCATCACACATTGAAGCTTGGCATAGATTTATACGAGAACTTCCTTTTGATAGAGCGATTTCTTAGAGAGAAGAGTGATTATATTGACTTTGAGCATTGCCTTACAATGCGCAAGTATCGTGTGAAACTCGGATTGAGAAATATATGTTTTGCAAAAGGTGGAACCAAACGCTGGCGTAGGATATTACCAGAGTTAAAACCATATGGGATATTAAGGTATAATCTTCCGTTGCGAACAAAGTTTGGGTATATTATAACTCATTTGGGTATATATGGCAGTTATAAGCGAGTGCCAAATAGCAACTTGCTTGCAGAAAGCTTTGCCTCAATAGAATAAAACAGATAAGGATTATGGTAAAAAAGATAATAAATAAGTTATTATACCTCATATCGATACTCTCCAATAGCGGATATATTAAGTATTTGCGCAGAAAAGGTGTGCAAATAGGTGATGGCTGTGTATTTAGGAATAGAAATACTATAAGGGTTGATGTCACAAGACCGAGCCTTGTGACTATAGGCAATAATGTCGATTTCAACATGAATTTTCAACTCCTGACTCACGACTATGCAACAAGTGTATTTATACGAAAGTATAGCGACTTCGTAAATTCATCTGGGCGTGTTACAATAGGCAACAATGTTGTTTTCGGAACAAATGTCACTGTGCTCAAGGGCGTTGAGATTGGGGATAACTGCATTATAGGTGCAGGATCTATAGTCTCAAAAAGCATCCCTGCAAATAGCGTTGCTGTAGGACAACCAGCCAGGGTTGTGTGTACGCTTGATGAATTTTATGCTCGTCGTCGTCAGGCGTGTGTCGAAGAGGCTTTTGAATATGCAAATAGCATCGTGGAGCGATATAATCGAGAGCCCCACTACGAAGAGTTCTACGAGGAGTTTGCGCTCTTTGTGGACAAGGATAATATTCATAAATACCCTAAGTTGCCAATCGCCTCTCAACTTGGAGACGCGTATGAGGACTGGCTTAGTATGCATCAAGCTCCGTTTGCAGACTTTGAAGCGTTTATATCAGAGGCAAAACAACATAAAAACTAACCCATAATGCTCTACATATTAAACATTATACTCTCTTGTTTTTACCTCTCTGTGATAAAGGAGAAAAATGCATTTTTATTTCTAATAAAAGTGTTGCCTGTCATATTCCTGTGGGTATTTATTGTGGGAGGTCAGTATGAAATTGGTGCTGACTATGGCAATTACTTAGATTTTTTCAATTATCCACTTGATGACACTCGATTTGAAGTACTGTTTACTGAGATATCTCGATTTGCTTATCGACTTGGCATTGAAGGGCAGGAACAATTCTATGTCTTTGCTCTTATAAATGCGATAGTAATCTTCGTTGCATCACACAAACTCGGTATAAGACATTGGGCCATATTCTACTTTTTGCTAATAACCGTATCCACATTCTTCAATAACCAGATGAATGGTATTCGTCAATGCACGGCTGTAGCACTTGTATATTGGGGTTTTATAGAACTATATTCCTCAAAACTAAAGGGTACGGCTCTCTTAGCATTAGCAGGAGGTTTTCATTTCTCAGCTTTGGGAAATATTTGCTTTGTATTTTTAAAAAAGGCCACTAAGATATTAACAAAATATCCAGCAATTCTACTAATATCCCTATGTTCAATATCTTTGCTTCCTTCCGATGAGTATATCAACGAATACTTGATAGAGTTGTTACCTGAGCAATTTAGGGAAGATACTCACTATGAGAACATGTATGCTGATGATGAAGATACCAATGCTTCAACAAGTGTCGTCTATAAATTATCCAAGTTGTTACTCTTGCCGTTGTATCTATACTCTTTGCGCCTACTTAAAAATGGTAGTTTATCCGAGAAGGAGAATCTCTTCTTCAGGTTTGGCATACTCTCCTACTCGTTAAGGTGTGCGTTGTTGATAAACAACTTGATAGGTCGTTTTTCATACTATTTCTGGATTCCATCGATTTTGCCGCTATACTATTTATGTGTCAATATGCATAACAAGAAGCGGTATGTGGAGTTAGCCTTTGTTCTGATCTACGCCTCGGCAATATACTTCATAAAGGTCTTTATGGGTACTGCTGAGTATAGGTCATCGTTTATATATTTCCAATAAAAGTGGAGGGACTTCGAATGTTAATATCTGTAATTGTTCCGGTATATAATGTTGAAAAATACCTTGTTAAATGTGTTGAGAGCATATTGCATCAGACATACAAGGATGTGGAGGTGATATTGGTTGATGATGGCTCTAAAGATAGTTCGCCGGCAATATGTGATGCTCTCGCACAGCAAGATAGCAGGGTAAAGGTCATTCATAGGGTCAATGGCGGCTTATCGGATGCCCGTAATACTGGAACAGCGATGGCTACGGGAGACTATCTGTTATATATAGATAGCGATGATTTTTGGGCAAATATCAATGACTTAGAGATTCTTGTGGAGGAGGCTAAACAGACTCCCGAATGTGATTTTATAGGGTTTAATTGCTCCTATTATTATGAAGCAGAGGATAGGGTTATTCCTTGGATTAAATATAATGAGAAGCTTACTCATGTTATAGCACCAGCAAAGTGTGTTGATTATCTGTTAGCTTCAGGAACATTTCCTGTAAGTGCTTGTATGAAATTCATAAAGAGAGAGTGCATACAAGGCAAGTTAGAGTTTATAAAGGGGGCATATTGCGAGGATATACCATGGTTTATAGAGTTGCTAAAGCTGTCGAAGAGTTGCAGATTTGTCAATCTATATATGTACATGTATAGAAAGGGGCACTCTGCATCTATAAGCTCGTCATATTCACCACGAGTATATTCAGATCTTTTTGCTCACTTAGAGAGAGGTGTCGAATATTGCAAAGATAGTGAGATATCTGCGGAGTTTAGAGATGCTATTCTATCACTTTGGGCATACGAACTCTCTATACTTAGGGCTATGACAGGTTACATGGATAGAGCGCAAAAGTTAGTAGAACGCAAGAAGTTACATAGCTATAATTGGCTTTTGGATTATCAGCAACATCCCAAGGTTAAGATAGTCGCTAACATCCAAAGATTTCTCGGTGTTAGATTGACTGATGCTTTGTTGTATAGATATATTAAGACAAGGCTTGTGTAGATGTTATAAATAGAGAGCAATATGAAGATTCTACAGGTTATAACTCGCTCGGAGTTGGGCGGGGCACAGACGGTGGTTGTACAGTTGGCAAATAGGCTATCTGACGAGCACGATGTTGTGCTTGTGGCTGGCGAGGGTGATGGCAAGATGTGGGAGATGGTGAGTCCGCGTGTTACCTGTGTCCGTAGTCGTTATTTGCAGAGGGCGCTATCCCCTGTGAAGGATATTAGAGCAGCATTGGAGCTTAGGCGCATATATCGCAAGCATCGACCTGATGTTGTGCATCTTCACTCCTCAAAGGCGGGTACACTTGGCAGATTGGTGTTTCCAACAAAAAAGGTTGTCTATACCGTACATGGCTTTGACTCTATACGCCTGGCATTTCGTAAGTTTATGCCCGTGGAGCGCATCCTACAGCGCGCATGCAGTGCAATAGTGGCTGTTAGCAACTATGACGAAAAGAATCTTCACAACGAGGGCATAATCCACAATGTATCAACGATATATAATGGAATTACAACACCTGATAGTAATAGTGTTAAGAGGCTAAATATTGCAAATAGCTATAAGAAGATAGTACTCTCCATTGCTCGCGTTAATCCTCCTAAGGAACCGAAAATCTTTATAGAGACTGCTCGCCTACTACCGCAGTACGGCTTTATATGGATAGGCAACCAGGAGTCGGTGGAGCATCTGGGAGATATACCAGCCAACTGCCACTTTTTAGGTAATATAGTTAATGCGGGAGCCTATTGCGCTCAGGCCGACCTCTTTATGCTACCATCGAACTACGAGGGTCTGCCTATGGTGATTATCGAGGCTATGAGTTGTGGAGTACCTGTTGTAGCCTCGGATGTAGGCGGTGTGAGCGAGATTGTCCGTAACGATATAAATGGCTACACCCTGCCAAACAGAGCCGAACTATTTGCCGAAAAGATTGAGACGATACTTTCAAATGAGAACCTCTATGCGAGGATGTCTAAAAATGCTTTGGAGATATTCGAGAGGGAGCTTACAATAGATAAAATGGTGGAGGGGTATATGGCGGTATATCGCTCTCTTAATGATTAAATATAACGGTGCATAAGGCGCTGTAATAGAGATAGATGAAGAAACAGTTGGTGGCCCTTGTCAGGGCGAGCATTAGTGGTAGTCCAATAACGCTTAGTGGAGCGATAGATTGGCAGGCAATATACACCCTTGCAGCCGAGCAGGGGGTGCTGGCTATGACGCTTGATGCTGTGGCGTTGCTACCTCAGGAGCAACAACCACCTAAGGAGCTGAAGATGAAGTGGATAGCCTCGACCATGGCTATTGAGCGCAGGTACAACCACCAGAGGAGTGTCGCAACGACCCTTGCTGAGAGGTTTGCTCAACAGGGTATAACTCTCCATGTGTTGAAGGGTCTTGCTCTTGCGGGCTACTATCCTCGACCTGAGCATAGGGAGTGTGGCGACTTGGATTGCTTCCTTGGTGCGGATTACGAGCAAGGTAATCAGGTGGTTGAGGAGATGGGTGCTAAAGTTACGCGCGACTACTACAAACACTCGCATATACACTACCAGAAGCTACTTATTGAGAATCACCAGTTCTGTGTAGGTATTCGTGGCAGCCGCAAATTGAAGGAGTTTGAGCGACACCTTGAAAGTATTATATCAAAGGGAGCAATCTCTATCGAAGATACAAAGCTAATAAAACCTTCTGCAGATTTCAACGCCCTATTCCTTACTGCACATGCTATGACACACTTCCTTGTTGAGGGTATAAAGTTGCGTCATCTGTGCGATTGGGCGCTACTGCTGAAGCATGAGCAGCACAATATCAACTGGGATGAGTTCTACTACTGGAGCGATAAGCTCGGTTATACACTCTTTGCCAACAGCATGACTCAGTTAGCTACGACATATCTTGGCATAGAGATAACAAACCCAGACATAAGGTCAGAGAGTCGATATACGGAGCGTATAATGAAGGATATATTCCACGCAAACAATCTCTTTAATAGAGGTTACTCGATGTGGCGTGTGCGCATACTATCAATCATCAACCGCTTTAGTTCGCTATGGCGTTTCCATAAGATATATCGCAAATCTCTGTTAGTCTATCTTCTTCGACAGGTGTGGGGATTTATCGTTGAGCGAGAACCTAAACTATAGTAAGCAACTATGAGGGGCTATTTCAGGGTGTTTATCTTGGTTGTAGGCCTACTACTTCTAAGCTCTAAGCTATGGGCACAGGAGGAGTATGACTACCACTACTATAAGTTCTACAAGGAGGATGAGACGCTAATCTCCTTGGAGGATACACTATCGTCCCAACATGGCGAAATGCCTCTTTTAGGCCGCAACTCAGAGTATGCACTTCGAGCACTAAACTTCAGAGATATGGGCGAGCGAGGGGCTGAGCGCTACACCATAGGGGGCTGCGAGGTGGATTATAGTACTGCGCGCATGCTCTCCGTGCTAAGACTTAGACGCGATGTTGACCTTGGCTTAGGAAAGATAAACACCTCTTCAGCACTATATAAGACCGAGCACTTCGGGTTTGGCGAGAACTACTATACACATGATTTTCTTGGCATTAACCTATCAGGCAGAAGATACCTTGGCGGCATCTCATACTTTGGCTATCATAAGCCCGATTATAACGATGTTATGCTTGATGAGGGCTGGGAGTATAGGTATGCTGCACGCCTAACATTTGGCAATGATTTATACATAAAGGGGGTATATGGCAACGCTGCCGAACTATCTCTTTCAGCTTCGTACACCGACCGCCGCAACAAGCTAAATATCATCGCCCTACTACCCTACTCAAAGCGCGGTCTTAGTCGTGCTTCGGTCGAGGAGGCGTATAGGCTTATCGGTGATAAGTGCTACAACCCTCTTTGGGGTATGCAACAAGGCAAGGTGCGTAACTCGCGTGAGGCAAAAGTGCTACACCCCGAAGTTATATTCATGTGGGACTATAGACTAACAGTATCAACCACGATGAGCATCACAGCAAATATAGGTAATAATAGAGAGTGTATCACATCACTTGGGTGGTTCGATGCCCCCACACCTATGCCCGACAACTACCACTATCTTCCCTCGTACCACACTTCGCACGCCCTGAGCAAACCCGTCACAGATGCATGGCTTAGGGGCGATATGCGCTATACACAAATCGATTGGGAGGGATTGTATCACACCAATATGTTACAGAGTGATGGTCATGCACGCTATGTTGTCGAGGAGCGGAGAGCTGATAACACCTATGGAGATATTGCTGTCTTGTTTCGTAGCTCGTTGGAGGGAATAAACATAGAGTATGGCTTGTCGTTAAACGCTAACGCCACTCATAGATACAAAGTGCTTAATGACCTACTCGGAGCCGAATATATCAACAACATAGACTACTTCTTAGTCGATGATGCCACCTACTCTAATGCTCTTAGCAACAATCTTCGTAATCCTGATATAACTATCCATGAGGGCGACACCTATGGATATAACTACACGCTACGCACCCTGCGCAGCTCTCTATTTGGGCGCGCCTATTGGCAATATGGCGATGTGGATATAACGCTGCGGGCAGCGATCTCCTCAGACATTAATCAGCGTAATGGTCACTACGAGAAGGAGTTATTTCCCAACTCTGGTTCCTATGGTTATTCGCGTTTAGCGAAGTTTTCACCCTATAGCTTGGCAGCTATTGCCAACTACTCTTTGGGCAACCACCTCTTTGTTGCCTCAGCAGCCATAGAAACGCGCACACCAGAGATTGAGAGCCTATTTCTCAATCCCGACTACAACAATCGCCTCATAGACAACTTTGAACTTTCGAGAAGCGGCGCAATAAGAATAACCTACGGCTATGTACCAAGTAGCAATCTATCATTCAGTATGCAGCTTTTTGGCGTATATCATGGCAACGAGAGTCGCATGAATCGCTACTATGACGATATAGCAAGATGCTATGTCGATGCTCATGTGCGAGGTATTGACCGTTTGGGCTACGGTACAGATGTAAGAGCTATGGTTGGATGGAATAGATATCTAACCTCTAACTTTAGAGCTATAGTGGCCTCATACATATATGCCGATGATGCTGTGATGAGCCTATATGCCGATAGCGACAATAGACTTATTGCCAACACTGCAGTTGCTTTAGACAAATGCCACTGGGGCACATCTGAGATTGCACTGTATGGCGACCTTGCATTCCGCCACCAAGGATGGCAGGTACAACTCTCTCTATCGTGGTGTGATGGCGGTTATATTGAACCTGCATACACACCTCGCTCACATAGAGTATTATCCCTTGCCTCAGCTGTGGAGGAGCGGGAGCAACTACTCGTTCAGACCAACCTCCCCTCAGCCTCAAGTTTGGATTTTTCGCTTTCAAAGAGAATCAAACTCAGCGATGAGCAATCGCTGACACTCCGCCTATCGGTAAACAATCTACTTGCAAGCCATTGGATAGTTCGTGGCTATGAGTCCAATCGTCTGCGCATCGTGGCACGCGAGGGATTTAGCTCCATTCATAAAGCTGCAGATGCACTCACCTACTCATACCCAAGAACACTACGCCTATCTGTAAACCTCTGGTTTTAAGGTTACTTTTCGCTAAAACATAGGTATAATTAAAACAATTGAAAAAATTATTGAAAATTTTTAATAAAATGTTTGGTTAGTTCAAACATTCTGTTTACCTTTGCAGCGAAGTTTTAAGGTTCATTTAGGTTAGTAGTTTTAGGTTGGCGAGGCTAATCGGAAGGTTGTATCAAAAGTTGCACGCTATAATGTAGGTGCAAGTTTTGGTACTAAGGTAGCAAAATGCTATCGAATACCTTTCGGTAGTCTCATTTTTTGTATATATTAAACACTTATTAACCAGCTTATTGCACTTATCACAAATAAACACTATCACTCTATTGGCTGATTATGTAGAACCCTCTACTCCTCTGGGTATATCATCTTCTTGGTTACGCCGCCATCGACCGTAATACACTGACCGTTGATGAAATCACTCGTGGGCTCACACAGGAACATACATGTGCGCGCAATATCTTCGGCACGACCTACTCTGCCCGATAGATGAAACGCATGATCCTCCTCGCGTAGTACCTCCTTTTCATTCACACTTATCCACCCTGGGGCAATACAATTCACGGTGATATGGTATGGGGCTAAAGATACAGCCAAGGCGTGCGTCAACGACCATACACCGCCCTTGGATGCAGCATACGCCTCTGTGCCAGCCTCACTCTGAAGGTAGCGTGTCGAGCAGAGGTTGACAATACGACCATAGTTATTTGCTGAACCCATCTTTTGACGATGTATGGCAAGCAGGCGCGAAGTGATAAAGACTGGGAGTAGGTTTGTGTTTATCACCCGTTCGAAGTTCTCCACCGAGGACTCTGTAATAGGCTCAAAGCCACCTATACCAACATTGTTTACTATAATATCCAAGTCGCCCCATTCGCTAATAAGCCGATTAACTATCATCTCCAAGCCATGCTTATCACACACATCTATGGGGAAATATCTGGCACCTGTAGCCTCCGCCACCAATGTGCCACGCTCAACATCTATATCACAAAAAGCAACACAATCACCTGCCGCAGTGAATGACTCAACAATAGCGCAACCAATACCATGGGCTGCACCCGTAACAAAGACCCTTCTCATATATTATTTAGATTTACTCCTTAACCATTTGCATATGTCGCATCTCGTGGCTAAAAAATGTGCGTTCACCAACATACCTAAAGCCCAGCTTACAATATAATCTTTCAGCATTAGGGTTCTGTATATCAACAATAAGCCCCACACGCTCGGCACCCTTGGCAAAGGCTTGTTCAACAAAGGCTTTTACCAACTTAAGACCTACGCCCATACCACGGAACTGAAGATATACGCCTATCGAGTCGAGATAATACTCTCCCGCCTCGGTCTCATCAACAATCATAGGCACACGCCCCGTATGCTCCTCTATAATAGCCAAAGTTCCGCGTCGCAACGCCATAAGTTGCGCACCATCATACCCCACGACACCACCCATGACCTCACCTTTAGACTCTGCAATAAGAACATTCTCATAGCTATACTGCGTTGCCTCAGCGCAAGCTACAGCTCTCAAAACCGATATATACTCATCACCACAATAGTTGCGTAATCCAGCCTCATCACCAATAGCCATTGCAATGATATGAGCTATTGTTAGAGCATCCTCCTTTCGAGCTGGACGAATTATTATATCGGTGTTACTCATAGCCTATCATTCATAATTCTCATAATTCTTTCTGCCACCTCATCGACATGCTATATAAGCAGTTCACCATGATTCATCTTGGCAAAGACCTCAACATGGGCTGCGGGGTATAGCTTTAGCAGATGACGCACCATTGGACGCGCCACGAAAGCCTCCTTAGTACCATACCAGAAGTGTATATCACTACCATAAATCCGTTCCAAGGTACTTGTATATACCGATTGATAACCATCAAGCACAGCGCGACGACCACCATAGGGATAGACCTTTCTACACTCATCGAGCAGAACATCGAAGTAGTGTGAACGAAACACCCAACGCCAAAATCTATGGTGACGATAACAGCTCCACACATTTGCTGCCTGAAGATAACGAAGCGGATTTACCAACCAGCGAGGCAGAGCAACCAAAGGCGCAGCATCCATAATGGCATGATCTACAACAACCTCATTAAGTTCCAATAGGCTGGAGAGTATCTTACCTCCAAGCGACAGACCATATATACACGCTATATGCCCACCATGGCAGCATTGTATATGGTTGATAATCTGCCGTGCTTGATCATCCACAGAACTAAACGAAGAAGTCTCTCCAATTATAAAGCCATCAACCTCCACAGCCACAACATAATAGCGTTCTTTTAGCAGTTCTATAAGAGGTAAGAATATCTCATAGGAGACACCCAGACCTGGGATTAGCATAATCGCAGGTTTCTCAATATTTCCATAAGTGACGAAGTTCATACGCCAAACCGCTTAAAAGATCTTATCGCTTAGCTATTATCGCTTTGTCGAGGCTCTAAGTCCCTCGATGACGCTATGAGTAAAGCCAGCTGCCTCCATAGCGTTAAGTCCCTTGATAGTCAGCCCTCCAGGTGTTGTCACACGGTCAATCTCCGCCTCGGGATGAGCATCCGTAGCAGCGAGAATATCCGCAGCACCACGCAGTGTCTGCATCACTATGCGCTTAGCATCATTAGCACGAAAACCAAGCTCCACGCCACCCTCCATAGCTGCGCGTATGTATCGAAGTGCATAGGCTATACCACACGAAGCCAACGATGTACCTGCTGGGATAAGACTCTCATCAACCAACATAGCCTCACCAAGTTCATTGAAGATTTCAAGAAGCGCATTATCCTGCTGAGCTGTAGAGCGCGCCGAGGCGATAAAGGTCATACTGCTCATGGTTGCGATGGCTGTATTTGGAATTATAAGATATGTAGCAGGCAACACACCATCTCCATTATCGAGCCACTTAGAGAGCTGACATATATCCAGACCTCCAACCATTGAAGCAACTGCCTGACGAGCATAATCCATGTGTGGGGTTATTTCACGAAGTACCTCCTCAACCTTCCACGGCTTCACTGCAAGCACAACAATATCTGCTGCCTCTACTGCCATACAATTATCCGTCGTGGTGATAATATCCGAAAACTCTGCTTTCAACGCATCGAGTTTAGGTGTCGAGGGGTTAGACACATATATATTTGATGTAGGGATAAGAGTGCCATGAGCAAGACCACGCGCCAATGCTCCTCCCATATTACCAGCTCCGATGATTGCTATCTTCATAACTTATTCATATATTGATTATATCTAAAGCATCTACAAAGATAGTTGCTTTTCAGTAAAAAATTAGAAACAACAACGATTATTTGCACATCAACAATATGTAGTATCGATTAAATTAGTAACTTTACCCAAAATTAGTTGCTATGAACATTATAAATCTCTTGAAGCGAGCCGCAAATCGCATTGTTATACCTATGTTGTTGGGCGTTATGGCATGCCAACCCACACCTCCTGCGCCTATGAGCGTTGTGCCTGCAGAACATCAGATTGCATGGCATGAGATGGAGCAGTATGCCTTTGTACACTTCACAATAAACACCTTTACCGATAGAGAGTGGGGCTTTGGCGATGAGTCACCAGCGCTGTTCAACCCCACAGACTTCGACGCCGAGGCATTAGTAAAGATTGTGAAGGATGCAAATCTTAAAGGATTGATACTCACAGCTAAACATCACGATGGTTTCTGTCTATGGCCAAGTAAATATACCGAGCATAGTATCAAGAACTCCCCTTATAAAGGTGGCGAGGGTGACATCGTAGGCGAGGTTGCTGAAGCCTGCCGACGCCAAGGCATAAAGTTCGGTATATACCTATCGCCATGGGATCGCAACCATGCGGGCTATGGCACAGATGAGTATTTGGAGTACTATCGCAATCAGGTCCGCGAACTGCTTACAGCATACGGACCACTCTTTGAGATGTGGTTCGATGGAGCAAATGGCGGCGATGGTTACTATGGCGGGGCTTATGAGACACGCTGGGTAGAGTCGGGATACCTCTACTACGACTGGCCAAAGGTAATAGATATCATCCGCGAGCTATCCCCCGAAACCGTGGTGTGGAGCTCATCACTCCCCGATGCACGCTGGTGCAGCAACGAGCGCGGCATCATAGACAAACACTGTTGGGCTATGGCAACACCCGAAAATATGTACCCTGGTGGCAGAGACAACATCGAGGTGCTTAAACATGGCGAGGAGAATGGCTCTCGCTGGGCACCTGCCGAGGCGGATGTATCTATCCGTCCAGGATGGTTCTATCACGACTATGAGCAACCTAAGAGCCCAGAGCAGCTCTTCGACATATACCTTAGCTCGGTTGGTCGTGGTGGCACACTACTTCTAAACCTCGCTCCAGATCGCCGTGGACGCATTCCTGAGCAGGATGTGGAGTCGCTTATGAGATGGCGCGCAATGGTAGAGAGTGCCTTTAGCAAAGACCTCGCCTTGGATGCTAAGTTCTCAGCATCATCATCACGCGGCTGGGGCTACTCGGCTCGAAGCATGAAGGGTGAAAATACATCATATTGGGCGACTGCTGACGATATCACAACGGGTGATGTTTCTATACAATGGAACGATGCAATTATGGCTAAGTATATTGTTATACAAGAGCATATTGCTTTGGGGCAGCGCGTCAAAGAGTTCGCTATTGAGGCTCGCATAGGCGATAGGTGGCAGAGTTTAGCCAACGGCACAACCATAGGATATAAACAGATAATACCACTTGGCGATGGTGTTACAACAAATGAGCTACGCATTCGTTTTATCGACTCCAGAGGTCCACTCGCTATCGCCCGCATAGCAGTGTATTAGGAGCAACTACACACATTACAAAGCAGAGGTTGACCACCCCATCACGGAGAAGTCAACCTCTCTTTTAGACATCATTGCCCCTTGTTTTTAACTCTCGAACAATCTCCACCCCAACTCAACATCGTCCATCGTTGCGGGCACACCATTTTCAATTTGGGACATCGCCGCTACTATAGGCACCATATCACGCGCAGCGCGGGTGTTTACAATCTCATCTGGAGCAATTCCCGTGCGTGACGAGACGAAGCGCACATACCCCTCGGTGAAGTTCTCCGAGGGCGGAGCATAACGACCAAGCATCTGACGAATGGTGCAGAGTCCATAGCGGCTACGATAGCTATCAAGCAGCACAAACATAGCACGGTAGCCATATCCCATGGAGCAAAACTCCTTAAACTCCGCATCGCGACTCGGTTGCACCTCACCCTTATATCTAACCTTAGAGCGGCGGATATTGCCCGGGTTACAGTTTCTAAGACCTCTACTCATCACCCACCTCCTTCTCTACACGGTGTCTCACCCAGCGACCTAGCCACACAAAGAGCGGTGCGCGACTTATTGCCGAAGCATTCTCCAAGAATGACCACAACTCCACACCACATACAAAACCTGTAAAGAGATTGGCAAGATGTAGGTTCATAAAACCCAGAAGTAGTGAGTCTATGAACCACATCATAATGATTGCCACGGCAGTAAATCCCGCCTTTAGGATTGTACGCCACGCCTTACGACTCTCAATCCACCATGCCCTACCCTCGCGATGTGCCACAGCATACGACGCTGCAACACCTGTGACGAAATCCACAAAAATAAAGAACATAGCGGTTGTAATAAGCGGAGTTATGGGACAGAGCAAAGCACATAACGCCGCCAAAACCGCACTAATATATTTGCACAATACCTCCATCTATAGAACAATAATTTATAGGGTTACAACAAGGATTATACTCCTGACACTCATCCTGCTTTGCGTTAAGATAGTCACTTAGGCGGCGTGTGAGCGTAGATGCCATGGAACGCAGATGCGTCATACGCTCACTATCGACAGACTCCGCGCCATGACCAACACCACACCGCTCTGCAAGCATAGGCTCGATGATATAGCGCACCCATGCTCCAAGCATAGGGGCAACATACCCATCTCGCAATTCAACATAGCTTCCACCAAGGAGTTTATCGTAGAGTTGCTCACCCACAATTGGGAGGAGATAGCGCGACTCGGCAATGGCGACATCCGCCTCGGTAATCATACTATAGTTATAGTTCTCCTCTGCGGCGAATACATAACTCAATAACTCCGCAGGTGCGATTATCAGCTTCATACTAACCAATATTTTGAAGGTTATACTTTGTAATTTGTGCCAAGAAGAGTTGCTGGCAAGGGTCGCTCTCGTCGTAGCTTAGTCCATCAGCTTTGCGAGCCTCCCACACCTTCATATATAGTGGTTTGGTGCGTGTTGGTGGCTGGTTAACAATATCCAACGACGAAGCATCTATACCCAAAACACGCTCTATGGCGCATCGTATAGGCTCCATAATGCGCATCTGTTCAGGACGGATGACCGTATTTAGCGCCACCTCATACTCATGGAGTATTCTATCCGAGCTAAAACCCGTGGCATAGTCCAGACCACTAAGCGAACGGAACCACGAATGCGCCACGACCAAATCACTCTCAGCCTGCATATGCAACTTTTGCCAATCGCCATCCGAGGCGGTGTCTATAGGTATAAAGCGCGAGTTATCACCATCGTTATGGTCGCGCAGAACAAATAACACCTGACCAGGGTTACCCGCAAACTTCTCCTCAGCAAGACGCACAACACGGTCGGCAGCAGCCTCATTGTCAACCACACTGTCGAGCATCATAACACCCGATAGCTGAAAGGAGTTATCTATGCGCGAGATATTCCAACGATCCGTCTTATAGAGTATAGCGGCAGCGTCCAAACCTGCAATATATGGAGCAACACCATAATGTGAGAACATAGGCTCGTAGCTCTTAAGGTGAATAACAGCACGCAGCGTACCATCATCACGAGGCTCGAAGTTTGGATATAGCGCAAGAGTCACAGCATCTGACGCCCGGAAATTCAGCCAATCACTCGTAACAACAACATGCTGAGAGTCTATGGCAATACGGCACTTCGAAGCATCAATATGGTAGAACGAAAGAAACGAATGGCGCTCATCTGTGACAACCTCCAAAAAGGCATTGCCGAACATCGCACTATCCATAGCGACTTTGGATATCACCTCTCTAAGCGACTCACCACTACCATTTGCACACTGGGCAATGTGGCAAAGAAGGTGAAGCCTCTCATCGCAGATTATACCCTTGCCCGCAATATAGTCCGCCTTATCATTTATTATGCGGCGATGTGCCACCGAGCGACGCGCCAAGAGCGAGAGTGCGTAGGGGAGCATATTATCATCGCCCCAACTCCACACTTTGCTATCCTCGCCTCTACCACCACCCACCGCCACCGAGCCTAAGAGAGGCTCGGCTCGGTTAGTGATGGATGTTATGTGTGTAGAGATTTTACTTTCTGACATAACAACATCTATTAAGTTAACTAAACACTCTACTCAAACCTTGCTACAACGACCAAGTCCTCGTCCAAGATCTCACATCCCGCCAAGAATGTAGCTCGCTGACGGTTCTCCATCTCATCTGGATTATACCACATGCGTACCTCAGCACTTGGGTCGTCGTTGGTGTTTACTGCAAGCACCAAGTTACGACGATCGGTAAGGAAGCAGCTGTACTTTAGCGCCTCATCGAAGCCCGGTATCTGCGTGATGTTCATGTCAATGACAGGGATACCATGATAGCTTAACTCGCGGCGACCGCTAACAACATCTACATATGCCGAGTCACCGCCCAATTGGTCGAGATACGACTCGTAGGCATCATATATCTCGCTTGTCACGAAGTAGGCAAGATGACCATCCTTCTTAAGAGCTCGAAGACGAGCATCGGCACTCTCCCACATTTTAGAGAGGACATTAACCACCTCCGAGGTATCCCAGCCATTCTCCGTAAAGTCCACCTCACGGCATGAATACTTCGAGATTAGCTTAATGAAACCATCAAAGAGGTTATAGCTCTGAGCATCTGTATCACCAATCCACATCAACGCGCGGAGACTCTCGGCAATAGCCGCGCGGAACATCTCTGTCTCTGCCTGCTCAAGCTCGCTACCTGTAAGGTCATCGAGACTAACAGTGGCGTTGTTGGTGATAAGTTCGTAAACCTGATTGAAGTAGTCCGAAGCCGAGAAACCAACCTCTGCCTTGATCTTAGTCATGGCGATCTCCTTCTGCTTGCGCACTGCCGACTCACCACCTGTCCAACCAGAGGAGTAGCTGCGAAGTACATCGCTCTGAGGACTCCATAGCTGAACAGTTGTAGGCATAGGCATGTTGTAGATAGTTCTAATACCGAGGTCAGTAGCACTCTCACCCGAAATCATAGGGCGGAAAAAGATAGTCTCAAGGTCACGACCAACATAACGCTTAGGTTCCTGAATAATTCCCATAGTTGTAAAAATTTAATTGTTAGTAAATTGATTGATAAATAGTTATTTGGGATAATCCCTAATTAAAAAGTCTTTTGATAGAGCGAACATCACTCTCGTATGCCTGTTTGCGAGGCTCTTGACTACGCTCCACAGGCGATGGATCTTCCATAGGTTTGAGGGCTATAGGCTCTACGGCACTCTGCGCATTTTCAAAGGTTATCTTCGAGCCATCTACACTATCTGCTGGAAGTGGATGGGGCGTGTAGTTTACATCGCTCTCAGGTGTGATATCATCCTTAAACTCAACACCCAAAGCCCTCAGTAGCGCCTTGACACCCACCTTCGTGCGCTCCACGAGCGACTGCTGCTCAGTGGAAACTTCAGACTCACCCTCCACAGCATCTACAAGACCTTCAGCGAGAGCCTCTGAGGGCGAGAGCCAGCGACCGCGACCACCATTAGCCGCCATAAGTTCTGCAATATCCTCAACACCACGCCCTGAGCGCGAAGCATATAGCTCTGCTATACGCCTATCTGTCTGGCGAAGCATATCAACCTCAGCTTGTAGCTCCTCGGCATTACCTTCAACCGAGCATAACGAGTTATGGATAAGGTAGAGCGATGTAGGGGCTATTAGTCGGCACCCTTCGCTTGCTGCCTGTGCCACTATGGTTGCAGCCGAAGCGGTATAGCCATAGCAACATGTAGTTACCTTAGCACCTGTAGCTCGCAATGCCTCGTAAATAAGCATCGCATCGTTCACATCACCACCTGTAGAGCGAATGTTAACACGAATGGTGCTATTCTCAATATCGGCAATACGCGACACACTCTCCTTGAAACGCTCATAGGTTGTGACCCTTGTTTCGGGGTTGTCACTCTGCCACGACTCTGGTACTCCGATAGTACCTTCGATGTCGATAATTGTCATATCGACCTCATTTTTAATCTTAATCATCTGATTCATAACCTTAATTTAATCATTACACAATCTCTGAAAACGACAACGAGCAATATAGCTCTTAGCATCGTAACTCTCCACCGCATCGAGGCGAAATAGTGAGGAGTCACCTCCAATGTTTAGTCGAAAGCGGGAGCGTATGTTTGCATCTGTACCACTTGGATCGAAAAGCGCAGCATACTCTTCAGGCGGAAGATATATGTCGGTGGTGAGTCTCTGACTTGTAGCGCGCTCCTTCAGAGCTTTATCATGGTAGCGGTGTAGCCCCACCACACCATCTCTATCCTCAAAGCAGAGTGTTTCGCCACTCTCCACACTATGAAACGAGGCAGATGGATAGGAGTCACGACAATAGGGAGATGGCCAACTCTCCCCATGGGGCAAGGGCTTAAGCCCATGATATAGCACAATGCGAGGATCCAAGAGACCATCCAAGGTGACTATATCGCGGTTACCCACCGTTAGCAACTCGGCAGAGGGTGCTGTGCCTACAAGAGATGAATAGGAGGCCGTAGGCGAGAAGATTGGGGTGATGCGTCGCTCTACGCTCTGCTTGGCAGCATAGCTATCTACGCCAAAACGCCATGAGCCAAACTCACCAAGACTCTTATCGTAACGATAACCTACAGCCCCATCCGAAGGCTGGTAACACAACTCCGTAAGCATAAAACTATCCATCACACACTCCTCGTAACATATTGCATCACCACGCTGCTTGGTCCGCCAATCCACAATATCACCACTAAAGAAGTCATCATACGGCTCTATGTATATACTCTTCGAGCGATTGTGTGTATAGATACATAGATTAAACATCTTAGCTATAGCATCTATGATATCCGCCTGAGAGATGTCATGGTTGGCAATATCCTCAAACACTACCCTATCACCATAGCCCACAATACCACCAAACACCGGCGTTATGCTACACCCCGCATGTAGCGTAAGTCGTAGCCCTGGCTCTGCACCACTAAAGTATATATCATTAAAGATTTTAGGGGAGCTGTATGTGCATAGCTGATATGGTGTTCGCAGAGTAAACTCCACACTCTGCTCTCCATACTCCTCAACATAGCCATCATAGAGCGCCCAATCACCATCATACTCCGTATAGATGCTACTACCAGAGCGTCTTATTTGGAGTTTAACTGCCGTAGTTGGGAGTGTAGAAAACTTCACCGACGATACTCGACTGCTTATGCTACCCACACCCGTAAGATTATACTTTGCCGTAGGGTCATAGTCGAAGATATAGAGTTTATAGAGCACTCCTGCCACCACCTCCCCTCGACGATCCTTATGCTGATTTGGCAACGAAACATCCACATAGCAACCATTGCCAACATATAATTGAGTGAAGCCTTTAAGACTCTGAGAGTTCGTCATGCGATACTCCGTTGTATAACGAAAGTGCATATCGAAAGCAACACTAATATCGCGCTTGGGACGAAATAACGGTCTGTCACTCTCAAAAGCGAAACATCCGTTCGTAGTAAAAGCATCCTCACACAAGTTACCGTTCTCATCAACAGTTGTTGCACTCACCGTATCAACAAAAGCTCCCACACTTCTATCCGACTCAGGCATGCAGACATCTACCCTACCTAAAGCATCCGCCGTTGCATACGATGTATAGGAGCGAACTGCTTTAAAGTCCATTGTTGCATAAGCCTCCTGACTCTCGATACTTCGGTACGAACCGCTAAACATCAATTTTTCAAAGAACGGCGAGCTCATAAACTCACTGCGCAGATTATACCCACCTCTCTTTATTACGCTATCCACCAACGCCTTCACCGATATAAAGGGGTGATAGTCCTGAGGTAGTAGTGGATGATAGACCTCATATAGCCCCGTATTAACCTCTGTGCGATATCCATCGCGATGTACAGGCAAGTATCTCACTGCACCCTCATCACTCCACGACCTTGCTATACTCGACAGGTCCGACCTATGCTCCGCAACAATATCACTACTCTTGAGCTTCGTCGTAGCTGCACCATCTGCCCATATAGCACCGCCACTCCTAAGCTCCATGTTGCAGATACGCTCACCAGCCTTTATCTGCGTTGAACAATAGACAAGAGCACCTTCAAGCAGCACAACGCCATCCACACTTAGCTCTCCATGATGATAGTTGTCATTGAACACCTCGGCAGGGTGCGTCAAAGGAGCATAACCCAATATCTCGATTGTCTGTGGTGTTAGCTTCACAGCAAGTTGCACTCTATCACCTTCGCGTTGCTCAGCACAACCCTCAACCATTCGAGAGTCGTATAGAGGCAGCTTAACATCCTCCGAAAATAGCGGCACCTCAACGCCATCAATCCTTAGACGCATCATTTATCACCCCCTTTCCACTCCTCTTCTATATCAAACTCCAGCTTGCGTAACCTACCATGCTCATCAAAGGCAACCTCATCTGTCAGGAGCCTAACCTGTTGAGCCCCAGCGCCAACACATCGGTATATCACAGGTGAGAGAAACAGACCCAGCAACCTATCCATCTCGCGTTGCGTAACCCCACATATTGAGAGTCGGCGTATCAACTTCGATGATACTATGCGTCTATACCACCCCTCCTGGCTCTCCACCTCCTCGAACTTAACCTCTAAACTGCGTTTTACACTCTGCGCAAAGGAGCCACACTCCACACCCCCACTCTCATTTATCCAGGCAAGCCTATAGGCAGACTTCTCACGACTCACAACCCTAAAGCTATGCGTAACCATTGCGCCACCGTCACACCTTATACTCACCGCAATACGCTCACCATCAACAACGCGACTAACAGGCACAACCACCTCACACGGAACACCATTTGTACGATAGTTCAAGGTCTTTACACCTCCAGCAGCTACTGGTTGCATAAGTGTCATAGAGATGCTCTCCAAGGCATAGACAGTAAGTCTGATAACCTCACCATTGGCAATTGTCGCCTGCTCAGCCACAGCACTCAAAACCTTTGGCGATAGGGCAGATATATCTTCTCTAAAATATAGGCGGGGTACGGAGCTAACCCCATTAGTAATTAGTGTTATCCTACAAGCATCACTACACGGAGAAATTGTTATGTTTGTCACCGCGATTTTGTCTCGCTTTGCCATTGCAGTTCGAATATATGGTGCAATGTCAAGCTCCGAAATGCTATCTCCATATAGTCTTAGTTTAGCTATCACAGTCTGTGTAATCTGATCATAAATTTCCACATCAACCAGCTGCTCCCCCTCCTCGAACTCCAGCTCATAGAGGAGTCTTTCACGCCATGAGGCTCCATTTTTAGGTATCGTTTTGAAATTCATATGTTAAATATTTTAAGGTGTTAGTAAAAGGTGTCAACATCCCTAATACACCAACTTTCGCGTATTGTAAATCTGCAAATTTGATGTTGATAAAATTGTTTATAATCTATAAATACAATTTAATATAATTGCATTATACATTAGTTAACAATGTATTACATATGTTTATAACTCTTGCTTAGTGTTGGTATTACTGTTAATTTCCCAACTAAAGTTCGTTGTATTAAGAGGTGTTTGACGGTACAAATATACAACATCAAAATGCGTTTGTCAAGAGTTTTGATTAAATTTTTTTACATTATTTTTCTACACAAAATCAAATTGTTTAACTATCAACTCTTTAGCGTGCTATGATTTTTCGGAAATTTTCGTTATATTTGCGCGATTTAATATAATAAAGAGAGATATGGCAGATAATTCTATACTTATTCGCCTTGATGGTCTAAAGCTAAAATATGAGGAGATTGGTCAGAAGTTGACCGACCCAGAAGTTATTGCAGATGTTAAGCAGTTCATCCAGCTCACTAAAGAGTACAAGGAGCTTGAGCCTATTATTGAGACATCGGATCGCTTCCGCACAGCACTTGCAAACCTTGCTGAGGCAAAGGATATTCTTGTTAACGAGAAGGACGAGGAGTTCCGCGAGATAGCACGCGAAGAGGTTGCAACACTTGAGCCAGCAATCGAGAAGATGGAGGAGGAGATAAAGCTTCTTCTGATCCCTAAAGACCCACAGGATGACAAGAACGCTATTGTCGAAATTCGTGGTGGTACAGGTGGTGACGAGGCGGCTATCTTTGCTGGTGACTTGTTGCGTATGTACACCAAGTATATCGAGTCCAAGGGCTGGCGCTATGAGATTACCTCTGCATCGGATGGCGCGGCAGGTGGCTACAAGGAGGTTGTATTGAAGGTTACAGGTCAGAGTGTCTATGGTACTTTGAAGTATGAGTCGGGTGTACACCGTGTGCAGCGTGTGCCTCAGACCGAGACACAGGGTCGTGTACACACCTCTGCTGCATCCGTAGCAGTACTTCCTGAGGCTGAGGAGTTCGATATTGAAATCTCTATGAACGATATTCGTAAGGATATCTTCTGTGCATCGGGTCCTGGTGGTCAGTCGGTAAATACCACCTACTCGGCTATCCGACTTACTCACATCCCTACAGGTATCGTTGTACAGTGTCAGGATCAGAAGTCGCAGTTGAAGAACAC
>JAEIGA010001750.1_pt1 | contig 34381 bp, 30 predicted proteins | sample 9270691 | NCBI WGS metagenome assembly JAEIGA01 (sample SAMN17057246, study PRJNA624740) | gut metagenome | biome: biome; isolation source: fecal sample | host: Bos grunniens | place: China: Xizang | collected 2019
AGGAGCGTGAGCATCGTGACGGGCGTAGATACGCCAGCTCTCGTCCATAATGTTGAGCGCGGGCTCGTTTCCGAGAAGGTCCATATTAGCCTCCCAGAGAGAAGCAATAGTTCCAACGTCCTTCCAATATCCGTTAAAGGAGTAAGCGCAAAGCTTTTCTCCGTTAGCAAGCATTGCGGGAATTATGTTCTTACCGAAGTCGTTAGAGCTGTTGGGGTCTGCCGCATCCTCGTTAAGGTACTTGAACAGACACTCCTTGGAGAATATGTATATACCCATAGACGCCTTGGTGCTGTCGGGATTTTTGGGCTTCTCCGCGAACTTGAATATTCTTCCGTCGTCGTCAACGCTCATTATTCCGAAACGGCTTGCTTCCTCTATCGGAACGTCGATAACCGCGATAGTACAGTCTGCACCCGTCTTTTTGTGATAGCTCAGCATCTTGTCGTAGTTCATCTTGTAGATGTGGTCGCCCGAAAGTATGAGCACGTAATCGGGAGAGTACAGATCAATGAACTGCATATTCTGATATATTGCATTTGCGGTTCCCTTGTACCAGTCGGCACCGTTCTTGCCCTGATAAGGGGGAAGTATCTTTACGCCGCCGTATGCTCTGTCAAGATCCCAAGGGAGTCCGTTTCCAACGTAATCGTTGAGCACCAGAGGCTGATATTGAGTCAAAACACCGACGGTATCAACACCCGAGTTGATACAGTTTGAAAGCGGAAAATCTATTATGCGGTACTTTCCGCCAAATGATACAGCAGGCTTTGCCGTCTTTTCCGTCAAAGCATAGAGACGGCTTCCCTGACCTCCTGCCAGGAGCATAGCAACACATTCTTTCTTCTTAAACATATAATCCTCCGTTATCTCATACGATCTCCGTATTTTTCTTTGCTTGTCTGTGTTGTGATTTAAGTTCGCTTTGTCTCGGTCTTGCTTGGGGTCATGCTTTTTTTGTCCTGCGCTTTTGCGCTGTCTTTACGGGCTTGCGCTTAAGAATAGTTATTCCCAGAGGCGGCACACGAAGTCTGATAGAATTATCAAAGCCGTGAGCACCGAAGGCGTCCGTCTTAAGCACTCCCTTATTGACGACTCCGCTTCCTCCGAAGCGCTCGTCGTCGGAATTTATAAGCTCCTCATAGCTTCCCTCGGGCACGCCCATGATGAAATCCTCGCGGGCTACGGGAGTAAAGTTTATGAGTATCACCAGCTCGCTCTTATCCTCGGCTATCCTTCGGTAAGATACGATGCTTTGGTCCTTGTTATTTGCGTCTATCCATGAGAAGCCCTCCCATGAACCGTCTATCTGCCAGAGCTGCGGTGACGCAAGATAGAGCTGATTAAGCTCTGCCACATATCTCTGGAACTTTGCGTGAGTCTCGTACTCCAGCAAAAACCATTCTATCTCGCCCTCGTAGTCCCACTCACGGAACTGCCCTATCTCTGAGCCCATAAAGAAGAGCTTTTTACCGGGATGGGTCATCATATATCCGTAAAAGGCTCGTGCCCCCGCGAATTTCTGCCAGTAATCTCCCGACATCTTGTCAAGAAATGACTTCTTTCCGTGAACTACCTCGTCGTGTGATATAGGCAACGCGTATTTCTCGCCAAAGGCGTAGGTCAGCGAAAAGTTTATCTTGTCGTGATGGTACTTTCTGTACACGGGGTCAAGCTCGGCATAGGAAAGCGTATCGTTCATCCAGCCCATATTCCACTTCATATCAAAGCCAAGACCGCCATTATCAAAGGTAGTCACGTTCGCCCATGCGGTGGACTCCTCGGCTATCATAAGCACGTCGGGGAAAAGCCCCTTGATATGAGAATTGAGCTTGCGGAAGAAGGCTATTGCCTCAAGGCATCGGTTTCCGCCGTCTTTGTTAGGCACCCACTCTCCGGGACGCTTATCGTAATCAAGATATATCATAGACGCTACGGCGTCCACACGAAGCGCATCTATATGAAATTCCTTCAACCAGTAGGTAGCGCTTGAAATAAGAAAGCTTTGGACTTCTTCTCTTCCCACGTCAAAGCGTCTGGTTCCCCAGCCCTCGTGCTCTATTCTGTCCCATCCCTGATATTCATACAAGGGCTTTCCGTCAAACTCGTAAAGTCCGTGTCTGTCCTTAGGAAAATGAGCAGGCACCCAGTCAAGAATAACGCCTATCCCCGCCTCGTGCATCTTGTCAACAAACGCCCTGAACTCGTCCGGAGTTCCGTACCTTGAGGTAGGCGCGAAATACGAGGTAACCTGATATCCCCACGAGCCATCATAGGGATGCTCTGTAACGGGCAACAGCTCGATATGAGTATATCCCATCTGCTTTACGTAGGGCGCAAGCTCACGTGCAAGCTCTGTATAGCTAAGAGGAGTCCCGTCCTCGTGACGCTTCCAGGAGCCGAGGTGTAACTCGTATATATTCATTGGCTTGCCATAGAAGTCTTGGGCGTTGCTACGTCTGAAATCCAGCCAACCCTTATCCTTCCATTTGTAGTCGTTTTTTGTATAAACCACAGACGCGGTTTCGGGAGGAAGCTCGGCGGCGTTAGCGTACGGGTCTGCCTTATAGTGAACCTGTCCGCATCCGTATATCTTGTATTTGTATTTGTCCCCGTCCTTTACCGAGCCGTCACTGACCTCTATCTCCCAGATACCTCCCTCGGTTATGCGCCGCATCGGCAGGCTCTCGGACCAATCGTTGAAATCTCCCGCAAGCATTACACAATCCGCGTTAGGTGCCCAGACGCGGAACACGTACCCTCTTTCCGTCTTATGGACTCCCATATACTCATAAGCAGAATAGTTGGTTCCTTGGTGGAAAAGATATGGCGCTATATCGTTTTTTTGTTCCATAAGCCTCAAGCTCCTTCCATTTTTCGGTATCCGTAAGAGTATCGTATCAGTTATATTCTCCGTAATATATTATCTCATCGGGGAAGCACATCCCAAGCTTCTCACGTGCTATGCGTATCTTGAATTCATCGTCCAGCGGGGCATCTACCATATACCTCAGGCGCTGTATATCGTCCTTCAGCTCGGCAACGTATTGCTCCTTCTCTTCCTTTTTGTCCATCGCCTCATTGTACTGCATAAGACTCCACAAAAAGTAAACTATGGAGAACACCAATAAAAGCGCGAGAAAAACGCCCACAACGGTAGTTATCCTGCTTTTATGCGATTCAAAGTACTTATTTCTCGCCATAACACGCTTTTCCCTTCCTTAAATTTTTGCCTATCCTTGTTGGATATTATCTCCTATGCTCAAAAATCCTTTTTTTGCCATTTCCAGAAGACAGACTTCTTCCTTTACATTATACAACTTTTTGTGTCTTTTTTCAAGAGCAAATCTGTACAAAAAAACAACTTTCTTAATATTTTTCACTATGATTTGACCAAATTTCAGGAAGGGATATCCAAAAATGATGAAAAATGAAAAAAGAAGGTATTTTATGAGAATTGCCAAGGGCTCGGAAACAAGCATCACAAGCCTGCCCAGAGTATGGTAATAAATCAAAAATCCCGCAAAAGCTCCAAAAAAAGTAAATATTCTGAATTCTCCGCTGTTATAGCTGTAATTGAGGATTATTATTCCCAGCGCGGCAACAAGCACACATAAAAAATCCCCTAAGAATATAACCGCTGTACGCACTGTTTTTTTCTTTCCGTCAAGGTATATGGGCTTATGGCAGATAGGCAATCTCCAATCCGCAAGTCCTCCAATCCCGAGCCGCGAATAGCGCTCACCCAGAAAAACTCTTATTATGCGATTGGCATCGTAAAACGCTCCTACTCCCATGCCAAATACAAAGGAATAGAATAAAAGCAATGCCATCCTTATAGGTGATATCTCCATAAGGCTCAGCTCATAAGTCTGCCGAAAAAGCCCTTCCTTTGCTTTTCGGTATCGGTGGCAAAATACATAGCGTTTATTCTTCCGCATAACGCAACTATTCCTCTGTCTGTATCAAGGACCCCTATTTTTATATCCCTTCCCTCTACGTACAGCTCTCCGTCCACCGTCTTGAGTCTTACCGAATCCTCGTCAAAGCTCACCACCTCTTCAACACCGTGGATACTCATATCCTGCCTTGCCGTAAGACTTATTTCACTTTTTATCTTTTCCCTCGTGCTCTCTGTCATAGCCATAAAAAAAGACCTCCGCATTTCATTACTACAAATGAATTTTATGCAGAGTTCTTTTCTCATATTCTGTTTTTTGGGGCAACTTATTCCTCTATGACCTCATACATAGTCGCCGCATCCGCCTTAGCTACCGTTTCCTTTACCGCAAGCACCCTTATCTTAAGCGTCCGCTGTCCGAAGGTTATCTCAAGGATATCCCCTTCCTTTACGTCATAAGATGCCTTAGCTCTCCTGCCGTTCACACAAACGTGCTCGGTGTCGCAGGCATCGTTGGCAACAGTACGACGTTTTATTATCCTTGACACCTTTAAATATTTATCAAGTCTCATATTCCTCCGAAAAAGAAAGGGCGATCTCTCGCCCAATCTTAATTTAAATTACTTGTTAACTGCGTCCTTAAGAGCCTTACCAGCAGTGAATGCGGGAGCCTTGGAAGCTGCGATCTTGATGGTCTCGCCTGTCTTGGGGTTGCGACCGTCTCTTGCTGCTCTGGTCTTAACCTCGTATGTTCCGAAGCCAATAAGCTGTACCTTATCACCTGCTGCGAGAGCCTCTGTGATAGCTTCGTTCATTGCGTTAACCGCTGCCTCCGCCTGTGCCTTCTTCAAACCTGTCTTTGTTGCTACTACATCGATAAGCTGTGTCTTGTTCATAATATTTTACCATCCTTAAATTATTTTCGGGCAGCGCCCTTATGTACAGTAATATTATACCATAGTTTTTCAACAATTTCAATAGTTTATTTAATATTTTTTAACATTTTTTATTGTTTTTTGCTACTTTTTGCTTGTTTTTATCCCAAATTGCATCAAGCTGCTCCATTTTTATTTGGGTAATATCAAGTCCTTCGGATATAACCTCATTTTCAATAGCCTCAAATCTGTCTATAAACTTCTCCGTAGCCCTCGAAAGTGACAGCTCGGGCTCCACCTTAAGCTTTCTGCAAAGAGAGGTAAGGGTCAAAAGAAGGTCACCTATCTCCTCCTCAATATGAGTGCTCTCCCCCATAGCAACAGCTTCCTCCAGCTCGGACAGCTCCTCCTTTACCTTAAGCATAACCGAAGCGGCATCGGGAAAGTCAAAGCATCCCGCCTTTTTCCCTACCTTTTCGGCTCTCATAAGAGCGGGAAGCATAGGAGGTATAGCACGGAGCTTCTGTGTGACAGTAACCCTTTCCTTTTCCTCACTCTTTATTTTATCCCAATTGGCGAGGACCTTTTCTTTAGTATCCGCCTGCACGTCTCCGAAAACGTGAGGATGGCGGTGTATGAGCTTAACGCATATATCGTTAGCCACGTCGTTCATATCAAATCTTCCCGCCTCACGCTCTATCTGCGCGTGAAATGCCACCTGCAAAAGAACGTCGCCAAGCTCCTCGCGAAGAAGCTTTGGGTCCTCGGTGTCTATCGCCTCTATGACCTCATAGGTCTCCTCTATAAAATCCTTGCGTATGCTCTTGTGGTCCTGCTCTCTGTCCCAAGGACATCCCTCCTCGGAGCGCAGCACCTCGACTACCGTCACAAGGTCATCAACGCCGTAGCTCTCCTTTTTTAGCAACATCATTTTCTTTTCGCTGACTGTCATTTTTCTCCTCCGATATTTTTCTACCTGACTTCTTTTTATTTATATAATTTAACACCTTATCTCCAAAAGGCAAAAGCTCCACGTCCTCGGCAGTAATACTGCCTATAAGGAAGGATACTGTAATATATACGGCCGCGGCTGCCCCTATGGCAAGCAGCAAAGAAAGATTACCGCCTATCATTTCAGAATCTGCCCATATATACAGCGCGAGGGCAGCGCCTACCGCTAAGGCGGATGCCGCAAAGGGCTTAAGGAGCACCTTTTTTATGCTCACCGCCGCATCCGAATTGGCGCTCATAAACCATAAATTTATCAAGGTGACCGTCACGTTACACGCAAGGCTTCCTATGGGTGCTCCCAGCGCTCCGAAGCGCACGTCACCAATAAGCCAATAGGATACCGCAAGCTTGACTATAACTCCCACCGACATAGATATTATGGGAAGCGTTACCTTTTTGTATGATTGCAGTATGGCGTTGGTGGTAGTTATAAGGCAGGAAAATACTATGGACACACCTAACCACGAAAGCAAAGGCGCGGATATTTCCACCGCCTCCTTCTGTCCGCTGAACAGCAAAGCGAGTATAGGCTTTGAGAATGCCGCCACGCCCATAGACGCGGGCAGCGCAAATATAGTGGTCAGCCGCATTGCCTTTTCCGCAACGCTTCTTTGCGTTTCGCCGTCCTTTTTTTCGATAGCCGCCGATATCTGCGGCACCAGAGCCATTGAAACGGGAGTTATCAGCGCGGGAATAAGACTGAATACAGGAAGCGCAAGGGTTGTATATGCTCCGTATATTTCATTTGAGTCGGCTATTGACACTCCTATATCCTGAAGTCTGCGCATAATAAGTGCCATATCTATTATTCTTGTCAAGCCTATGACCAAGGAGCCCAAGGTTATCGGAAAGGCTATTGTGACAAGCCTGCGGAGCGCAGAGCCCTCGGCTTTTCCCTTTTCCTTTATACCCGCAAGCTTATACGCCCGTCCTCTCCGAGCTGCCGAAAGATATATCAGTGCCAGAAGCGTACCAAGCGTAATACCCAATACGGCAAAGGCGGATATTGTTGGTACGGAATAGCCTTTTCTTATGGCGACAACCGCGAAAAGTATTCCAAAGCCTAATTTTGACAGTGCCTCAATGAGCTGAGAAAGCGCGGTGGGCCCCATATTTCCAAAGCCTTGGCAATATCCCCTAAGAGCACTGGCAAGACATATAAAAAGCAAGGACGGCGCTATGGCGATTATGGACAGATAAGCGTCGGGATTTCCAATAAAATCCGCTATCTGCCTTGAAAGCAAAAGCATAGCCAAGGTACCGACCGCGCCCAATATAAGGAACAGTAATCTTGCAATTCTGAAGGTTCTCTTTATCTCCGCTGTGTCCTCCCTCGCCCTTGCCGAGGAAACCAGTATGGAGAGCGCCACGGGAAGTCCCGCGGTAGCTATAACGCACAAAAGAGCGTATATCTCATAGGCGGAATTGAAATATCCCATTCCCTCCGTACCAAGAAAGGAGAGCATGGGAATTTTAAACGCCAGTCCTATGACCTTTACAAGCATAGTAGAGAGCGAAAGCACCAACACTCCCGAAATGAAGCCCCTTGCCCCGCTCTCTTCTCTTTTTTGCTTATCTTTATTCAAAGCTACACCACCGTTTCAGCATATAAATTCCGTTTTATAGTTTATTCCAAACCGAATTTTTATATACCTTTTGGGGTGCTATTTGATATTTATCAGACGAATTCGCAGTACAGCATTCCCTCAAGTATGAACTCTCTGGGTATCTCTTCTACCTCGGATATCTTTTCAAGGATACGGCAGGCATCACCGTAATGCTTATCATTTTTATCCATTTTTCCTATGATTTCAGCAAGATAGGGTTTAAGAACGCCTATCTCGTACTCCATAGACGAGCTTACGCTGTAATCTGTGTTTTTGATATAGGGGAAAATGTTCTTTTCCTCGTTTGCTCTTACGCTTTCCCAAAGCATAAAGGTAAATTCAGGGGTGCTGGACCTGAAATAATAATCGCGCACCAATCTTCTCATAAGCCTTAGCTCATTTGGCACGAACACCTGTCCGCCTATATCAACATTTTCCTGAGGAGCTATATATATGCTCGCAGAGCCTTGCTCGGAAAGCATCTCGATGACGTTGGGGTAATTTGCCTGTATACCCTCGAAGATAAATATATCGTCATCGTCGATAGACATACACCTGTACGAGGTGCGCCTTCCTTCGTTAAAATCAAACGCGGGACAGTGTACCTCCTCGGCTTCGAATATCTCCTCGGCAAAGCGTCTGAGAGCCTCTCCGTCTATGGTGTCGGGAGAATCATAGTCCAAGCCGTCTATTCCCTTCTCCCTCGCTATCCTCGCCAAGGTTTCCTTATCGTAAAAGAAATCGTCTATTGATACTATATGCGCTCTTTTGCCGAAGTCGGCAAAAAGCGATATAAGTATCTCTGCCGCCGTAGTTTTTCCCGAGCACGTAGGTCCGAAAAGACGAACTATACGCAGCTGTCTGTTCTTACATATATCCTCGGCAATAGCATAAAATTTGTCGTGAAAGCTTTTTTCACATCTCTTTATCCATTCCGCCTGTCCTGCTCTTAAGTTATCTGATGCCATAGAATCTCCTCCTTAAAGACGGCACGCGGTCACAGCCAAGGTAATTAAGCAATCAAAGCATTCCGTGTTCGGTGTAGAACCGAACCGCTGCTTCCGCAAATGCCTCGTTTTTATTCTCTATTAGATATTCGTATGGATATTTCTGGTGAAATAGACGTTCTATCTCACGTTTATTGCAACAATTTCCCGTATTGTCCACGAGCTTACCCACCGCCCCTGCTCCTGCGGCAAATATGGAATGTATCTCCTCCATCATATAGATGTTATAGAGCCCCTCGTGTCCAGGGCGCGAAAAACCCACGTTCTCGTAGTTACCTACCGTGTTTTTCTGTCTGTACATATAGTAGGGTATATAACCTGCCTGTTGTGTCTTTATCTGAGAATAATCCACACATTTACCCGCGTCTCCGCCTCTTGCGGAATATATTCGGGAATTCTGTCTTAATACCTCCGCGGATTTTTTGATGCAGAAGGTATGTACCGTAATATTTTCGGGTGAAAGCGTGATTATATCGTCCACCGTTTTTGAGAATATCTTGAAATTATCTCCCGGAAGTCCCGCTATAAGGTCCACGTTTACAGTGCGTATCTCCGCCCTGCGGGCATCCTCATACGCCTTATAAAACTGCTCTATGGTATGATTTCTGCCAACTCCGCAGAGCACCTCGTCGCACAGGCTCTGAGGGTTCACGCTCACTCTTGTAACGCCGTATTCCTTTGCTATGGCAAATTTTTCGTATGTAATAGTATCGGGTCTTCCCGCCTCAAGAGTAAATTCATCAAGCGCGGATACGTCCGTTTCCTCGCATATAAGCGACAGCAGATCCCGAAGCTGCCGCGCGTCAAGTATTGTAGGCGTTCCTCCGCCTATATATACAGTCCTTACCCTGAGTCCAAGCCGTCTTATTACCTCAAAATTTGAACGTATATCCTTCTTCAGCTTCTCAAGATACTCGGGTATAAGTGAAAGCAATCTCTTTGAGGTATAGGAAACAAAGGAGCAATAGGTGCATCTTGAGGGACAAAAGGGTATAGAAATATACACACTGCAATCCTTGGGCGAGGGCTCGCCCACAATGCTCTTTTCGGTAACCGCTATATTGGTAGCCAACGCCGCCTTTTTGGGTATGACAAGATAATCGGTGTTAAGTATTCTCTTAACCTTGGTCTTGCTATATCCCGCGTCAAGCATCTCACTTGCCACCTTAGAGGGGCGGACACCTATCATCATGCCCCAGGCGGGACGGTATCCAAGCAACGCGCTTGCGGCGGTCAGCACAGCTCCGCCTATGGCAAGCTTCAGCACCCGCTCGTTTGTTCTGTCAGCGGTAAATTCCGCATAATACTCCGCGCTCTCGCTTTTATCCTCAACGCTGACGGTAGCATAAGCTTTTATGCCTCCGTCTACTTCCTCTGTCTTTACGGATATGCAGGTATCCGTTCCGTCCTCCTCCTCGTGCTCGCCAAAACGGGCGCCCGGGAAGAATATCATTCCCAAAGTCTGAACGTAATATTTATTTATGGGTGAATCCAATATTATTTTCATATATTTTCCTGCCTCAAATATTACTGTCAGTAGTTTTTTTCAAAAGCACGTTGCTATCCATAACTATGGTAACGGGCCCGTCACAGGACAAGTCTATACTCATATCCGCTCCGAACACACCTTTTCCAACCTGTCTTATCTCTTTTTGGCAAAGCTCACAAAAATACTCATAAAGCCTGTTAGCCTCGTCGGGAGCCGCCGCCCCCATATAATCGGGACGCTTTCCCTTTCTGTACGCGGCAAGGAGAGTAAAATTGGAAACTATAAGCGCCTCTCCGTCTATATCCCTGACAGACAGATTCATCTTATCGTTCTCGTCGCAGAATATACGGAGCCCTACGGTTTTCTCGGCAAGTGCCTCGGCATCCTTCTCCGTGTCGCCCTTAGCCACACCTAAAAGGATACAAAGTCCCTCGCCGCAGCTTCCCACCACGTTTTTGTCAACAGTGACCGCCGCCCTTTTTACTCTTTGCAATACCGCTATCATACAGTCCCTCCTCAGCTATCCTATCACTGTGAATAGCCTCTTGTAATATCAAGTACGTTTTCAATAGACTTGAGCCTCGACACTATGGAGCGATAGTGCTCCACGTTCTTGCAGCTTATCTTAAGATTTATTATGCCGCCGTCGTTTCCGTTCTTGAGTGTGTTTATCTGAAGCAGCTGCACCTTCATCTCGGACAGCGCCACAGATATATCCGCAATAAGTCCCATGCGGTCAAGCACGTATATGCTTATCTGCGCCTCGTAAAGGTCTAAGGCACCGCTGCCCTTGCGCTCCTCCCAGTGTGCGTTTACCCAACGCCCCGCGTTTTCGGGTGCTTGCTTGCTAAGCTCAACGTTTGGACAGTCGGTCTTGTGGACCGATACTCCGTGTCCTCTTGTTATGAAGCCTATTACACTGTCACCGGGCAAGGGATTACAGCAACGGGCAAACTTAACCAAACAGCCTTCAAGTCCGTCAACTATTATGCCGCCGTTGGATTTGATATTCTTGGGTGCTACGGTCTTGACCTGCTCCACAGTCATCTCTTCCGCGGCTTCGTTTTCGCTCTCGTTGGCAAAGCTGCGCTCAAACTCATCCTTAAGCTTACCTGCCACCTTAGAGAGAGATATACCTCCGTAGCCGAGAGTATTGTAGAGGTCATCCGCGCTCATATATCCAATGCGCTGACCTACCGCGGCGACCACCTCGTTACGCTGAGCCTCGGTAAAGGAATGAGCCCAGCGCTTGAACTCGGCATCCACCATATTCTTTCCCGCTACTATGTTTTCGGGTCTCTTTTCCTTCTTGAACCAGCTTCTTATCTTGGTTCTCGCCTCGCTGGTCTTTACTATATTAAGCCAATCACGGCTGGGTCCCTTGGATGACGACGAGGTCAGTATCTCTATGATATCTCCCGTTGAGGGTGCTTTATCTATGGGAACTATCATTCCGTTTATCTTAGCGCCAACCATAGAATTTCCTACGCCCGAATGTATGGCGTAAGCAAAGTCTATTACCGTAGAGCCCTGCGGCAGGGATATAACGTCACCCTTTGGAGTAAACACAAAGGTCTCATCCTGAAACAGGTCGGTCTTGAGCGCCTCGAGAAATTCATCGGGATCGGCAGTGTTTGACTCGGTCTCAACAAGCTTTGATATCCATTCCAGCTTCTGGTCCACCTCTGCCTTGGAGCGCTCTCCGCTCTTATACTTCCAATGGGCACAGATACCGTACTCCGCCACGTGATGCATCTCCTGCGTACGTATCTGGACCTCAAAGGGTATTCCGTCGCGTCCTATTACAGTGGTATGCAAGGACTGATACATATTGGGCTTAGGCGTTGATATATAGTCCTTAAATCTTCCGGGAACCGACTTGAACATCTCGTGAATGAGTCCCAAGGCGGTATAACACTCAAGCTCTGTTTCGACTATTATACGCATAGCGTAAAAATCGTATATCTCGTCAAACGCCTTGTTCTGATTGAACATTTTTCGGTAAATGCTGTAAACCGATTTTATTCTTCCCGAAAGCTCAAAGTGTATGGCATTTTCCTTAAGCTTTGCGTCTACGGCGTTGCTTACGTTATCTATAAAGCCCACGCTCTGACCGTATTTTTCCTCGATATACCTTTGTATCTCTGCGTAGCCTATTGGGTCAAGATATGATATACAGAGATTTTCAAGCTCCTGCTTTATCTTCTGCATACCGAGTCTGTGCGCCAAGGGAGCGTAAACGTACATAGTCTCAAGTGCCGTAGACCTTCTCTTGGGGTCGGGCTTTACCGACAGAGTTCTCATATTATGGAGTCTGTCGCAAAGCTTTACGAAGATAACACGCACGTCCTTGGACATAGCGAGAAGCATCTTTCTTATGTTCTCTATATGTGCCTCTTCCTTGTCCTCTATATACATAGTAACCATTTTGGTGAGTCCGTCCACCAGCATAGTTATCTCTGTACCGAATCTTGTTTCTATTTCCTTAAGGCTGGTCTTGTCAGCACAGTCCTCCACCGTATCGTGGAGCAAGGCAGCGCATATGGATGCCGTATCAAGTCCAAGGTCCGCAACTATCTCCGCAACCGCAACGGGATGAGAGATATAAGGGTCCCCGCTTACGCGGAACTGCCCCTCGTGCAGGCTCTCGGCGTAATCTCCTGCCGCCTTTATTTTTTCCATATCGTACTTTCTGCCCGAAGCCGCCAGCTTATCTGTAAGCTGCTGCACGGTACTGCACGTATTAGCTACCATAAAGAAGTCCTTTCCGCAGGAATTCGTCTCCCGCTACTTTCGGTCTGAGCACTGCGACCTGAGCTTTTTCAGTATCGCAGATTTATCTATACTTGTCTTGTTTGCCTGAAAAATGACCTGAAAGCTGTATATATCCTTGTCAATCTCGGATATCTCACATATTCTCAGCTCGTTAAGTATCTCAAATATATATTTGAGCTTTACGTAATTTATCCTTTTTTCGTCGGTCGAGTTAATTTCTCTGAGCACCTTTTTCGTGTCCGTAAGACTGTTGCCGCTTCTGTACTCCTTACGAAGCAGCATATACACTCTCGCGCAATCATCACGGTCGGGAAGAATATCCTCGGCAGTACGGTACTGTGCGCCGCCTCTTATCTCGGCATACCGCTTCTTCTCCTCGATGATTTTCGAGGTGTATTCCTCGGCAAGTCTTGCGTCACGAACTATCATTTGAGCGGATACTACGTTCTTGTAATCGTTTATATCCACGTTAAACAAAAGGTCTACCGTATCCCCCGCCTCAAAGCCCAGCTCTGTGGCATGCTTACCGAAATACATAGCACTGACGGTTATATTATCCTTTTCTACCAGCAGTCTTGTATGGTCACCGCCTCTGGTAGTGGTTATCCTTTTTACGGTTACGTTACGCATAATAAAGAGAGGTGTGGCATTCCCCGTTCCGTAGGGCTCAAGATACTGAAGCTCCTTTGCGAGCTTTACGCTCACGTCAGCCATGGATACCTCACAGTCGGCATCAAGCTTTATCTTAAACGCCTCATCATCAAGATGGGCACGGGCATATTCGTTTATGCGGTGGCAAAATTCGTCAAGATTTCCTCTCTTTACCGTAAGACCCGCGGCAAGCTCGTGTCCGCCGTATTTCACCAGAAGGTCCTCGCAGTGGCTCAGAGCTTCTACAAGGTTGAGCCCCTTTATGCTCCGTCCCGAGCCCTTTCCGTCATCAAAAGCACTCTCCTCCAAGCCCACAGAGCCATCAAAGGAAATAAGTATGGAGGGGAGCCCGTATTTCTCCGTTATCTTCGAAGCAACTATTCCGATTATTCCCTGCTGCCATTCGTTGCTATCAAGAACTATAACGGGATTTTTGTCAATGTCAGCGATATCATCTATCATTTCGTATGCCTGCTCTGCTATTCGGTTCTCCTCCACCTGACGCCGTTTATTGATAGCGCAAAGCTCCTCGGCGTAGGCATATGCCTCATCCTCATCCGAGGCAAGCAGCATCCGAACCGCTATTGAGGCATCGGAAATTCTTCCCGCCGCGTTTATTCTTGGAGCAAGACCGAAGCCTACAAAATTAGAGTTTATTTTTCTTTTTTTGTTATCCTCACCGGTCTTTTTAGCAGATGATACGTCTATAAGAGCCTTTATTCCCGGGCGAGGGCTCTGCTCCATACGGTGCAGACCTATGCTTACTATAAGTCTGTTTTCGTCAATTATGGGCATTACGTCGGCAATGGTACCAAGTGCGGTCAAGTCCGCATATGTAAGACAAGCTTCCCTGACGCCCTCAACTACCGCTCTGCCCTGCTCTCGGCATATTTTCATAGCGCAGGCGCAAACCAGCTTGAACACCACGCCCACTCCCGCAAGCTCCTTGAAGGGATAGGGACAGTCGGGTCTGTGGGGATTTACCACCGCGCAAGCATCGGGAAGCTCACTGCGGCACTCGTGGTGGTCGGTAATGACAAAATCCACTCCGAGAGTCTTGGCGTATTCCACCTCAGCTCCCGCGGTAATACCCGTGTCCACGGTAATTATCAGCTTGACACCGTCATTGGCAAGAGCTTCAACAGCCGCGCAGGAAACACCGTAGCCCTCTCCCTCACGCTTAGGTATCTTCATACATACGTCAGCGCCTCTGGATTCAAGATAAAGATACAGCATACCCACCGAGGTGACGCCGTCTACGTCATAATCTCCGTATATGCATATTTTTTCGCCCCTGCCGAGCGCAAGAAACACTCTCTCCACAGCCTTATCCATATCCGCCAGAAGATATGGGTCGTGAAAATCAGCCTCTTTAAAATGCAAGAACCGTTCCGCGTCCTCGGCACTTCGGTAGCCGCGGTTGTACAGCAATACGGCAAACAGCTCGCTCCTTCCGAGCTTTGTCGCCATATCTCGCACTATACCGTCGCTTTGCTCATTGCCAAACACGTAGCGTTCGTTCCACACCTTCTCTCTTTTATAGTTTCTCATTAGGATTACCTCTATATAAACACAAATTATAAACACATATCAAGCGGGAGAATATCTCTCCATTATCTTCAGTGCCACTCTTATTCCGTCAATGGCGGCGCTGGTTATTCCTCCCGCATATCCCGCGCCCTCTCCGCAGGGATATATATTGCCCTTGCCTACAGCACGCAGATTCTCGCCTCTGAGCACGCGCACAGGTGCGGAGGTCCTTGTTTCAGCCCCCGTAAGCACAGCGTCACTTACCGCAAAGCCCGAAAGCTTACGCTCAAAGATATAAAAACCTCTTTTCAGCTCTTCGGTAACAAATGAGGGGAAAATATCATTAAAATCCGCAGGTCTTACAAGACCGCTTCTGTAAGTGGGAAGAACACGCGAAGGCTCGCTTCCGCACTTTCCTGTCAAAAGGTCTCCCACTGTCATCATAGGAGCGCAATAATCCGCGCCGCCCTGCTTATACGCCGCGCGCTCTATTCTTCTCTGAAATTCTATGGCGCCCATAGGAGTTCCGTCATAATCGCTCTTAAACACAGATACAGCTACCGCGCTGTTGGAATTTCTTCCGTCACGGGCATTCCTGCTCATTCCGTTGACAACAACTCCCCCATCCTCGGATGCGGCGGCAACGACCTCGCCGCCGGGGCACATACAAAAGGTATAAACACCTCTGCCCGACGAAGTATCGGAAAGGTGGTACTCACCCTTCCCAAGTCGGGGATGACCAGCCATATCTCCGTACATAGCTTTATCTATATCCTCACGCAAATGCTCAACTCGGACACCTACCGAAAAGGATTTTGCCTCAATGGCATAGCCCCTCTCTAAAAGCATAGCATAGGTATCTCTCGCGCTGTGACCCGTAGCCAACAGCAAGGAGGAGCATATTATTTCGCCCCCGGAGGTCTGCGCCACCACGCTTCCGTCGGCGAGCTCGCGTATCCCGTCAAGCCTTGTGCGGTACAGAACCCTGCCGCCAAGCTCTTCTATTTTTCGGAGCATTCCGTCAACTATACCAAGCAGCAAATCTGTTCCTATATGAGGCTTTGCCGCCTTCAGTATGTCCTCGGGAGCGCCGAAATCGCAAAAACGGCGCAATACGTATCCTATCTTCGGGTCGTTTATGCGAGTAAGAAGCTTTCCGTCCGAAAAGGTACCCGCTCCCCCCGCGCCAAACTGTATATTTGATTCGGTATCAAGGATTCCGAATTTTGAAAACGTCTCATATTTTTTCTGTCTGTCGGCAATACAATCTCCACGGTCTATGATAATAGGTCGATATCCGTTCTCCGCCAGAAGAAGAGCGGCGAAAAGCCCCGCGGGGCCCATTCCCACTATCAAGGGCGGAAAGCTCATTTTTTCGCTTCCCTTGACTATTTCAAGCTCCTCGGACTCAAGAGCTGTAATACGGTATTTTCTTCCCTTGGGTATTTCCGCATACATAGGCTCATCAAAGCGGGCAGCTACCGAATATACCAAACGGATATCATTCTTTTTTCTCGCGTCCACGGAGCGCTTATACACGTTAAAACGAAGTCGTGCAGGGCTCATCCCTGCACGCTTCAGCTCATCCGCGGCTATTTTACAAGCCGTATCATCCTCAACATCGGGCGGCAGGCTAATGCCGCTTACAATAAATCCGTTGTATTTTACCTTAGCCAAATCCGCTCCTCCATACCGCGCTTACGCTTTTTGAGCCGTGCCTAATTCTTCCTTAAGTGTTTCAAGAGTCTTCTGCTCGTTTAATTCCACGTTTGTCGCATATATCCAGATAACAAGAGCCACCAAAAGGCATATGCCGAAGGCTACGATGTCCGACTTTTTAAACTTTTTACTTTTTACTACCAGAGTACCTTCCTTTAAAAGACCTCTGCCTCGCTTTTTATCAGCCATATCTTCCTCCGAATAATATCAGTTATTGTTTGCCTTCTCGGCGGGCTTTTGCTTTTTTGTCTTTTTTGTTCGCCTATCCTTCACCGCAGGAACCAGGATGCTTTCCAGTCTGTTGCGAAGTGAGGTGTAGTTGAAACCGCGCTCCAGATTTCCGTCTATGGATACAGAAATATTTCCCGTTTCCTCAGAAACCACTATCACAACGGCATCGCTGACCTCGGAGGTACCTATGGCGGCTCTGTGGCGCGTTCCCAGCTCGCTGTCTATGTCCACTCTGTCGGTCATACGCAGCACGCACGCCGCAGAATCTATCTTACCGTCGCGCACTATGACCGCTCCGTCGTGAAGCGCTCCGCCCTTGTAGAATATAGAGCAAAGCAGGTCGGGGGATATAGTAGCATCAAGAGTAGTACCCGTACGCTTGTATTCCGAAAGACTGTTGACTCGCTCAATAACTATAAGGGCACCGTGTCCCATAGTGGAAAGTCTTTGAGCAGCGCGGGATACCGATTCTATCACGTAATGAGAGCTTACGTCCTTTTTTTCGGTGTGATTGATATTCTGCAAGCCGATAAAGGTAGTACCGCCTATCTTTTCAAGAGCGGAACGAAGCTCGGGCTGAAAGATTATAAGTATCGCTATAACTCCAAGCTGCTTGAAGTCCCCGAACACAAAGCTCAAAGCCGTAAGATTTATGGCATCCCCAATAAACATTACCAGCAAAAAGAGCAAAACGCCCATAACAAGTCTGATGGCGCTGCGCTTTTTGGCAAAGCGGTAAAGGAAATAAAACAATGACGCCAGAACTATTATATCTATGAAATCATTAAGACCCATATCCAAAAGCACTTTAAATATGCTGTCATTAAAAAATTTCACCGCAATATCCCATATCTGAGTAAAAATTTCCACTGAAAGCTCACCTCCGTATTGTTCAAAAAGCAAAAATTCCGATACTAACCCATAATATTATTTATATTATAACATATATAATTTGCAATTTCAATAAAAAAGTGAAAAAAATATAAATCCGCAAAAAAGATGAGCAGATATCCTCTGCTCATCAAAAATTCATATTATGCCGCAGGCTTACATATACCGCAGGCGCTGTACCCGTCTGCTATAAGGTCCTGGATGCTTCCCGTATATTCATCTCTGTTCGCTTCGCTCATAGAAACGGCGCTTGAGCAGCTTGGAAGATGTATTTTTTTGGTATTTGTGTTAAGAACGTAGATGTTGTTACCGCCCTCTGTTGGCTTTGTATCCTCGGTCGCCTTGGGCGTCTCGGTGGAAAGCCAATTTTCTCCCGTTGCATAGTCAATAACTATTCCCGGCTGAACGTTGTAAACGTACACGTTGAAGCAGATTTCCTCGCCCTCATCCTCTACCGAGTAGGCTTCTATCTGAACTCCGCAGGCAACCAGATCCCTACCGTCATAAATAGGCGTAACGCGATACATAACGTGATTGTCGGTTTCCTTCACGTAGTCGGCAACCATATTCTCAAAGGGAAGCATACCTTCTACGTTCATATAGCGAGTTCCCGTAATAAGATTTTGCTTATTAGCATTCTCTCCCGTAAGCTGGAAGCCTATAAGGTGGCAACGATTGTATATGTATCCGCCGTCAACCAGCTCGGAATCATACTTGTTATTTACCCATCCCGAGGGCTTTACGCTTGATATGGATTCCCTCTCCTCGGTAGGCATAAGGTCCTTACCAATGCAGGCTTCGGTATATCCGCATCTTCCCAGAGAGTCAAGGTCGCTGTAATATTCATAAGAGATGGTTGTTATCTTATCGGAGCCAAACTTGGGCATACCGTCATTAAGAACGGCAAACGCCTTTCCCGAAAATTTGGGAACGCCAAGTGCTTTTTCAGCATTTCTCTGTTCTCCGATATTAACATTCGAAGGCTTTTTATCGGTGGTACTGCCGCTGCTTCCCGCGGGCTTAGCGCTTTGCGTTGTTGTTCCTCTGCCGCCGTCCTGAGTGCCGCCGTCAAGCATATCGCAGCCCGTAAAAGCAAGGCAGAAAGCAAGCAGCATAGCAAGCAGCCAAAGAGAGCTTCTCATAAATCTTTTCATCATCTTCTGAATATCTCCTTAGCTATCTTTTCGTGGGAATACCCCTCAAATTCTCCCGAATAAACACACTTAAAGCCCTGCTCCTCGGGGGATATATCAAAGTACAGGTCGGCGGGATAATGTCTGTTCCAACGGTATATCACTATTTCGTCCACACGGTCGATATACTGCGTCGGCAATCTGTCCTCGAGGAAGCAATAATCATCCTGTCCCGCCTCAAGCAGCATATTTTCGCTGACCGTATATGCCCCTCCGCGCTCCGCAAGAAGCTTCTCGGAATAAGGCGCTATAAAAAGCTTACTTCTTTGGGCCGTTTTCAAAATGTCCTCTGTAACCACTCTGTCGCGGCTCTGTCGGCGGCGATTGAACATCATACCGTTCCTATCGTCAAGACAAACTATTATCTTCATAGCTTACTTCTTTGCGTTTCTGTGCTTTGCGAGCATATCATGCTTCAGTGTCCACAGCTTCTCGGAAAGGTCAACGTAATAGTTGTGAGGATTGGTAAAGCGTCTTACCTCCTCCCACATTCCCTCTATCTCTTCCTTGCAATGCGCGCGTATTTCCTCGATAGTGGGAAGCTTGTACACCTGCTCCCCGTTCTTGAATACGGGCACAAGAAGCTCGGTAGCTGTATAATTATCAAAGGTCTTACGCTTCCACGTAGCAACGGGGTCGAATATCTCAAGAGGCTGTGTCTCGTCTATGGTCTCGTCGTAAACGCATATAAGGTCTGCCTCAGCCTTGCCCGTTTCCTTATCACGGATACGGTATACCTTCTTAAAGTGAGGCGTGGTTATCTTGCCCACGTTTTCACTTATCTTTATCTTGGGAATGACGTTTCCGTCCTTGTCCTCAATGGCGCACACCTTGTAAACTCCGCCGAAAACAGGGTCGCTCTTAGCGGTTATAAGACGCTCACCAACGCCAAATGCGTCAACCTCCGCGCCCTGACGGATAAGCTCTCTGATGATGTACTCATCCATAGAGTTGGACACCACTATCCTGCACTCGGGAAGCCCGGCCTCGTCAAGCTTCTTGCGTATCTTTTTGGTAAGGTAGGTAACGTCACCCGAATCAAGGCGGACCGCTCCCTTTGCTATTCCCTGCTCCTTAAACACGCGGATAGCATTGGGAAGACCGCTTTCAAGCACGTTATAGGTATCTATAAGCAACGTGGCGTTATTGGGATATATCTCACAATAAGTCTTGAACGCCTCGTACTCGGTATCAAAAAGCTGTACCCACGCGTGTGCCATAGTACCGCCCGCGGGGACGCCGTATGCCTGGTCGGCAATAGCGCAGGCGGTTGAGCCGCAGCCGCCTATATAAGCAGCTCTCGCGCCAAGCATTGCCGCATCCGCGCCCTGAGCTCGTCTTGAGCCAAATTCACTTACAGGTCTGCCCTTAGCCGAGCGGGTAATTCTTGCAGCCTTTGTAGCTATGAGCGACTGATGATTTATCATCATAAGCACGTAGGTCTCGATAAACTGAGCCTCAATAATGGGAGCTCTGACGGTCATAAGAGGCTCTCCCGGGAACACCACCGTTCCCTCGGGGATAGCCCAGATATCTCCGCTGAACCTGAAGCTCTTAAGATATTCCAAAAACTCCTCCGAAAAGCATTTTCTTCCGCGGAGATATTCGATATCCTCATCCTCAAATTTCAGGTCCTTGATATATTCCACTATCTGCTGAAGTCCCGCGCATATAGCGTATCCGCCGTTGTCGGGATTGTCGCGGTAGAATACGTCAAAATATACTATCTTATCCTTCATTCCGTTGACGAAATATCCGTTGCTCATAGTAAGCTCGTAATAGTCGCAAAGCATTGTAAGGTTTCTTCTGATGTCTTTCATTTTTCATCACTCCGTTTTCAGTTATCTATTGAGATTAGTATAGCTTTTTTTTAGCTTTTTGTCAATATATATCACAGAAATTAGCAAAAAACAGGGCGTCCGAGGCTTCGGAACGCCCTGTAATAATTATTTTGTGATTACCTTGCGGAAATTCTTCTTTCCTCTGCGGAACACCTTTCCGTCCTTAAGGTCATCCTTTGTAAAGGTAGCCTTAAAATCGGTTATTTTCTCATCATCGGCAGCAACTCCGCCCTGCTCTATGGCTCTTCTCGCCTCGGATTTGGAAGGAACAAGTCCCGCCTTTACGAGGATCGAACCGATATCTATAACTCCATCAACGAAATCGGTGTCAGTAAGCTCGGTCATAGGTATCTCGGCAGCGGCACCGCTTCCAAAGAGAGCCTTTGCACTCGCCTCAGCCTTCTTAGCCTCTTCCTCGCCGTGTACAAGCTTTGTAAGCTCGTAAGCGAGTATCTCCTTAGCCTTATTAAGCTGTGCTCCCTCCCAGCTATCCATCGCGTCTATCTCCTCAAGAGGCAGGAAGGTAAGCATCCTTATGCACTTGAGAACGTCGGCATCGGCAACGTTTCTCCAATACTGGTAGAAATCGTAGGGACTGGTCTTCTTTGGGTCGAGCCATACAGCGCCCGACTGAGTCTTGCCCATCTTCTTACCCTCGGAATTGAGGAGAAGGTTGATAGTCATAGCATAAGCGTCCTTGCCAAGCTTACGGCGGATAAGCTCCGTACCGCCAAGCATATTGGACCACTGGTCGTCACCGCCAAACTGCATATTGCAGCCGTAGGTCTTGAAAAGGTGATAGAAGTCGTAGGACTGCATTATCATATAGTTGAATTCAAGGAAGGAGAGACCCTTCTCCATTCTCTGCTTGTAGCACTCGGCAGAGAGCATACGGTTTACCGAGAAGCACGCTCCTACGTCACGGAGCACCTCAATGTAGTTCAGCCCCATGAGCCAATCGGCATTGTTTATCATCATAGCCTTTCCCTCGGAAAAGTCTATAAATCTGCTCATCTGCTCCTTGAAGCACTCACAGTTATGCGCAATAGTCTCCTCGGTCATCATCTGACGCATATCGGTGCGTCCCGAGGGGTCGCCTACCATAGCAGTACCGCCGCCAATAAGCGCTATGGGCTTGTTGCCCGCCATCTGCAATCTCTTCATAAGACAGAGCGCCATAAAATGACCTACGTGAAGACTATCAGCCGTAGGGTCAAATCCTATATAGAACACGGCTTTGCCGTTGTTCACCATTTCCTTTATTTCTTCCTCGTCAGTGACCTGAGCAATGAGCCCTCTCGCCACCAGCTCGTCGTAAATCGTCATAATATACCTCCCGCGCAAGCGCAAATAATCATAATATCCCGTATATTATACCCTATCCTCACCTTTTTGTCAATAATTAGTGGAATTTTATTTTAATAATAATCCTCCCAAAGCACAGGAGCGTTGCGCAATGCGCAACGCTCCTTAATCCAAGCCTTACAGCTTACTTACTTTGTGCCCTTAGCCTGATTTTCGTAGCTCTCGATCATCTTCTTAACCATCTGACCGCCGATAGAGCCTGCCTGACGGGATGTGAGATCTCCGTTGTAACCGTTGTTAAGGTTAACTCCAACTTCACTTGCTGCCTGCATCTTGATCTGCTCAAGAGCCTGCTTTGCCTGCTTGTTTGCCATAGCTATTCTCCTTACTTCCGTAATCCTATTACGGTTCTGTTTTCGAATTTTCTATAATAATCGAGTTAACACCGCAGACCGACTGCGGTGTTCCGCTGTCGCTCGCTTTGCAACTCTGCTATTATTTTGCGACAACTCGATTTTTATATGTATGGAAAAATCAGGCTTTTTTATTTAAAAAACAAGTCGCACCAAAATAGGAATTCCCTTAAATAAACACCCACATCAATTATTTTCCTTCAATCGGCTGAGCTCGGTAAGGAATGTCTCAATATCCTTGAACTCACGGTATACCGACGCAAAGCGTACGTAGGCTACCTCGTCGCTTACCTTAAGCTTGTTCATAACCATCTCGCCTATCTCGTTTGTGGTTATCTCGTTGCGCAAGGAGTTCTGGAGCTCGGTCTCTATCTCCAGCGCGATATCCTCTGCGTTTACAGGTCGCTTCTGACAAGCCTTAAGAAGTCCCGAAAGCAGCTTGTTTTTATCAAACAGCTCCTTGCTTCCGTCCTTCTTCACGACGATTATCTGTACTGTCTCTATTATTTCAAACGTGGTATAACGCTTCTGGCAGGCAAGGCATTCTCTTCTTCTTCGAATGCTGTTTCCCTCCTCAACGTGTCTTGAATCTATTACCTTACTGTCTGCAAAACCGCATACGGGACATTTCATTTTCAGCAGCCATCCTCTCGAAAATTTGTCAAATATATCCTGTATATTTTACCACAAAATCCCCGCTAAGTAAATAGCTTTTTTCTTTTTTCTTAAAAACTTTACATATCCCCTTCTTTTCGAAAATCACTGACCACGTCAAAAACATGAGTAGGGGACACGCCTTGAGCTACAACAGTATCAAAAAGACCTTCTGCCGCCTCCAATGACGCGCCTACCGTTTCAAAAGCGTAATCCTCTCCAAGAGCGCACAGGGCGTAAACGTTCATTCCGAAAAGCCCCACCTTCAGGAGGGCGTAATGCGCCGCTCCGCTATCGGTCTCCTTCAGCACTGAGATGCTGATGTTCTCTCCCAACAAAAAATTTTTAGTCTGTGTTTTGTACATTTAAATTTTCTCCTTTCTGTGAGGTATGCCGTTGGTTACGTCCTCAATTATACACTACTCAAAAAGCCGCGCAATAATTAAGATTTTTTGCGTTTAAGCTGTTTTTTTACAAGATTTAGTGTCAACAAAGGGATTATATCACAAGCAAAGAGTAATTTTTTGTTGGATTGTGCATAAATATACACTTTTTTTAGGGTTATGACTTTTTATATTGGAGAAGCATCGCGAAAGCATTGGTAATTATTTCCTTTCCAAAAACTGTTTCTTGAAATAAAGTGTTATTTTTGATATAATACTACCGAAAAGCAAAGTTTTTTCTATTTTTTACAAATGAAGATTTTTCAGCAAAAAAAGTATAATAATTAACCAAAAAGGAGGAAAAAGTGCATATTTTTACATTTTCACGCCCTTCAAGACAGCTTCTGCACTACGGCTTGTTTGCCGTTATATGTCACCTGACCGCCATTCTTTTTCTCGCATTAAATATGTCCAGCCATTCCCCCGTGCTGTATCATTACAGGATCTTCCCTATGATAGAGCATTCGCTCATAAGCTTTATAGCAATACTCATAGGCACGTTAGGGCTGGAATACATATTCAAGGATGTTGACCAAGAGCGAAGCAGGTGATACAGCAAATCATAAAAACATTTCATATTTTCACGGCGAATGTTGACAATAAAAAAGAGGATGACATCAGTCATCCTCTTTTGTTTGAACTCTATCTGTAAGCCGGGTTCTGTCGTGAACGGTCATCTATCTTTGCTTTGCGTCGCCGCAAAGCTCAAAGGCAAAAGCCTTCTGCCACCCGCGGATATATGTCGGGCAAACGATCCGCATACGGTGTTGCTTCGGATAGGGTTTACAGCAAACCTATGTTACCATAGGAGTGGGTGAGCTCTTACCTCGCCTTTCCATCCTTACCTCATACGAGGCGGTTTATTTCTGTTGCACTTTCCCGGGAGTCGCCTCCGACTGACGTTATCAGTTACCCTGCCCTGTGAAGCCCGGACTTTCCTCACGGTAATACCTTTCGGCAACATACCGCGCGACCGTTTAATAAAGTTCCTTTAGATTGTAACACAAAAAACGCTTATTGTCAAGAATACATCAGTTCTTTTTTATGACGGGAAGCTTGCTGACCGCAATTGCCGCCACCGCTGTAATTACTATTTCTGGAATCATATAGAGTCCGTTATAGAATATAGAATATACCAACGCTAATCCCTTACCGCTGAAGCTGTCCAGTATCCATCCGCCGATAGCGTAGAAGTTATCCTGAGTAAAGAACCATTCAGCCCACGCTCCGTAGAATATATATCCCGAGATTATATGGGCAATATATCTCAGTGAGAGCGCAAGCACCGCACCTAAGGTCAGAGCAACAGTCTTATTTTTTATCTTGTTTCTGAAGATACCTCCGAAGCCCAACAACGTGTATGCCACAAGATAGTCTATGATAAGTATAGCCACTGCCGCTCCATAGCCCATAAAATCGTCACTGTTGGGCATAAAAAGAGCCATTATAGTGGAGCCCTTTCCAAGATAAAGGTCCATAACTATCTGTATAGCCGAATATACTCCCGCGGTAAAGAAGCCCCATTTCATACCGTACATATACGCTATGATAACTATGGGAAGCATACTGGCTATGGTAAATCCTCCGCCAAAGGGCAGATTCAGGAATGGAATGATTGCGCACACCATAGCCAAAATGGTAGCGAGAGCTATCATAACGGCAGAGGTAGTCAATCTCTGTGTGTTAAATTTTGTCTGACTCATACATCAAACCTCCGAAAATAAATTTAAAAACCGCACGGAAATCTCCGTGCGGTAAATTCTTCATCTTCGGTGTCTCGAGCCACCAAAATTGAAATCATCTCCCTACGCCGGCATTATCCGTATCAGGTTAAAGGGTTCGGCTCTCGCCATCTCAGCCATAATGGGCACCCCCGACTTCTATGCGGTTTTTATGAGTGGATTATACCACAAAAAATCACCTTTGTCAATAGTATAAAAAAATATTATTCCTCCGGCTTATACAGCTTCACGCTGAAATCGTCTATCCAGTCCTTATCAAGGAAGCATTGCTCTCCGTAGGCAAAGGAATTTAACCTTATGTCATATTTAAAGGTTACGTCGCCTATTTCACCAAATATAGTTATCTCATAAACCTCGGGAAGCCGCTGGCGGCTTTTGCTGAAAACCGTGTAGGATATGCCATTGCGTTCAAATTCGTACACTCCGCAACGATAATAATCCTTATCATAATGAGTAACTTCTTCTGTTATACCCGGCTCTTTGTATCGCTTGTCAGGCATATTACTAAGTTCACTTTTCAGATAATACGCAGCAAAAGAACCGACTCTCATTTCACAAGAAGAATAATTAGAATCCTGCGGGGTATACCTGTAAATTATGTCCGAACTCCGCCAAGAAAGCTCATTAGCCTCCATTATTGATGGAAGTACAGGCTCGTAAATCCTTTCAAAATCACAAATCTCTATTTGCCCTTCTGGGTTCACATACTCGGAAAGTTCTAACCAATTAAGTTGCCTTTCGCTTAATCCCGTACCTACAACCAAGTCAATAAGTTCATCAAGGGAATTAAATTCAAGATGAAATATCCCTATTACCGTCATCGGTTCAACAGAATTAGAAACCGAATTAACGTCATTATTATTTTCTTTGACGGTCAAATAGCTTTTTCCGTTAGTTCTCGTTATAGTATAGAGCTCATTATCAAAAATGACCTTATCAGGCAAATTTTGAAAGGTAAAATCCTCAATATTCAGTAGATTTTCTTCAACGGTGGGTGGGGGCTGTGTAGTCACTGTGGTTTGTTCGCCCGTAGTTTGTTCTGCCGTATCGTTACACCCCGTAAAGGAAACTAATAGCATTGTTAAACATAAAATAGCAGATAATAGTTTTTTCATAGACACATCCTAACTTGCTTTAACCCTCAAGAATTGCTTTTATCCTCTCCGCCTCCAAAATTTCAAACATGCTGTATCTTCCCGAAAATCTCAAATAATCATCCCGTAAGGAAATAGTATCATCAAGTGCCACCACGTAGCGTTCACCCAACTTTACAAAGTACTTAGGTAAATATATCATTACTGTTTTTTCACTGCGCTCACCCTTGATAAGCTCAACCTCGCATTCATACAGCCCATGGTAAAATGGCATATTCTGATCGTTCATTTGTTTGAGAATATATATACAAGCTACATATGGCGATTCATTCAAAACAACATCAGGGTCACAAGAAAAAATAATATCTTCGGAATAATCTACAGAACACGTGTTTTTGCTCGTGAGTGCTGATATTCCCTCTATAAGCCTCCCGCTTTGAGCTGCAATTTTCAGTTCGTTGGTAGCTATAAAATCTATCAGCTTCTCGTCCTCATATACCGTGCAGTTGTTTATGTCAATATTTCCGCCTTTATCAATGGGTATTATACTCGTATCGGCAAAATCAAGTATATCTTCCTGAACACACTCCTCAGCATATCGTCTCAGCAGCAAAAGATAGTCACTGCCGACTTGGTAATCTCTTAACTGCTCCATGGTACTCCCATTGTATTTTTGAGGAACATAAATAATTTCTTTTGTGAGACTGCCGTTTAAAATTTCCTTTACCTCAAATTTGTAAAAGAAGTAGTTTGGAAGATTCTTTGTTGCCACAAATGTAGCCTTAACCACGTCGGTCACGTCAGTTAAGGTTTCCTCAAAAGAGGAATAATTCCACTGAGAAAGCTGCTGTATGCCTGTTTCTGCGTTAGAAACATCATGGTGAGAAGATACCTCTTGAGCGCTTTCAATGTATTCATAATACTCATCTAACGTATCTATTGGCTTTAAAGGGACTTCAGTTTGATTTACAGGCAGTGTAGTTTTCACATGGTTTGGACTCTGACCGCATCCCGCGGTCGGAGTCATAATTATTAAGGTTAAAACAAAGCAAATTATACGTTTCATGGGAGTCACCTCCTATCGCGTAAACTTAAATATTATTACTCCTCCGGCTTATACAGCTTCAACATCCCCCGTAGAATCCAGTATTGATTGCATTATACTGTATCGGAACTTCTTCAGGGGAAGATGCCGATTCAAGCTCCTTATACATTTGAGTTGCCGCATTCTTGATATAGTATATGCCGTCGGGTATGACCCTTACAAAAAACGCACAGACGTAGCCCTTGTGTGCTTTGTCTGTGCGTTTTGTTCTATTCTCAAATCCACAGACAAAACTGCCATGGGACCTATTAATCAACTTACAGTTATATTATACCATACAATCAAATATTTGTCAATAATAATAATTTATACCCGCTCTCTTTATGTCTGCCGTAGCAAGTACCTTTTCATCTACTACTATTTTAGACTTATAGGGCTCAAGATATTCCGCAAGCAGCTCCGATATAAGGTCGTTGATAAACACGTACGTGCCCGTGGTAGGGCTTATGAACAGGTCCTCGTATTCGCTGTCGGTATAAGCCGCGGGCTCTGTTTCATAGCGCATCACTATATGTATTCCGTAATCGCTCTTTATCATCCTTACGTCGCCTACCGCCATCTGGAAGAGCGCCTTTATGACCTCGGGGGATTCGTAATTTGTGTCCTCGGTAACGTAATATCCGTTGGGGAAATCATTAATTCCCGTATCCTCGCTGTATTTGGTTACAAGAGCGTCAAAGCCTATGGCGTCGCCCTTTTGGGTCAGGTCGAATATGTCGTTTGCCTCGTCGGTAAGGACCTCCATTTCAGTGTCGTTGTAGGGTCTGGTAACCGCGTTGCCCTTTTCGTCGGTAACGGGCTTTCTGGTGGCTCCCTCCAGCTTATAGGCTATCCTTTCCTTTCCGTCCTCATCGGTATATACGTATATCCTATCTCCGTTAGCGTCGGTAGCATAGCTTCCGTCAGCATTTTTCTTTGCTGTCTTTTCCGTGTCATAGGATATATGCGTAGCATCTCTGTAATATACGATATCTCCGTTGTCGTCCACCTCGTAAACGTATTCGTAGGAATAGAGGAATATCTGCTTGAAGCGCGCGTAGTTTTCAAGATAGTATTCCTCGATAAGATTAGCGCCTATCTTTTTTCCGTTAACGCCGAAAAGACTTTCTTCAAGATAATCTATCTTTGCCTCCACTATATATGCCTCACGAAGCATCTCGTAGTTTACTCCGTATTCTCCGATTATGGCATTAAATGCCGTCTTTGAACCGTCGGCTTCCTTAAGAACAAGCTCCTCCATCTCGGCATCTATCTCCTGTATATACGAATCGGGAAGCTTGAGTCCCCTTTCCTCAAACAGGGCTACCGCTGCAAGATAGGTCTTTGATGCCTCAAGCACCACCTTTGTATAATGGTCATTATAGGTAGTCCAGGTATCGGCATCCATCCAGGTATCCCAAAACTCACTGCCCGTAGCGCTGTTTCCAAAATAAGCGGTAGTGCAAAGCATCCCCTTCATTCTCGAAAGATACAGCCAGAACAGGTTTACCGACATTTCGCTTCCGTCAAGCTTCATCAGCGTCTTGCCCTTAGCCGCGCATCCCGCAAATCCTACCGCCAGAAGCGCCAACACAAGAATTACTGCAATTAATCTTTTTACCGATTTCATTTTCGGTTCCTTCCTTTTTTACAACAGTTATATATATTGAGTCAATAAAACGGCGTATTTCTCAAAAAGAGTGAGCATCATATCGGGTACGTTATCCCCTCTCTGCTTTTTAAGCACGACGCTTGGAGGCTCGGACATTATCACCTTTATACGTCCCTTGTATTTGGGGTCATCGGACAGCTCCGACCAGACCTCAAAATCAAAGGCGGAGGGTAATATCCTTATCTCGCTCTGCTCCTCGACTATATTGAGTATGCCGCATTTCATAGCCGCGGCACGTACCAGCGCTATGGTCAAAAGGTCCATAGTCGCCTTGGGGATATCCCCGTATCTGTCGATAAGCTCGTCGATTATATCGTCCTTATCCTCTCGGGTCTCAAGCATAGCTATACGCTTGTAAAGCCCCATTCTCTGCGCCGAATACGGCACGTATTTTTCGGGTATGAACGCATCGCACCTGAGCGTGACCGTGCACTCCTTCTTCTCGGGTATCTTCTCGCCCTTCTCCTCAAGAACTGCCTCGTTGAGCAGCTTGATATAAAGCTCGTAGCCCACAGCGTCAAGATGTCCGTGCTGCTCCGCGCCCAGAAGATTTCCCGCTCCTCTTATCTCAAGGTCGCGGATGGCTATCTTAAAGCCCGCTCCAAACTCGGCGTAATCTCTTATAGCCTCAAGGCGCTTTGTAGCTATCTCGTTTACCGTTCTGTCCTTGGGATAGGTAAAATAAGCGTACGCTCTTCTTGAGGAGCGTCCCACACGACCTCTTATCTGGTGCAGCTGGGAAAGTCCGAGCCGCTGGGCGTTTTCAACTATAAGCGTGTTGGCGTTGGGAATGTCCACACCCGTTTCTATAATGGTAGTGCAAACGAGAATATCTATCTCACCCGAGAGCATTTCGCTCCATATATCCTCAAGCTCTTCCTTATCCATCCGTCCGTGCGCAACAGTGATACGCGCCTCGGGAATAGCCTTGGCTATCTTTGCCGCACAACTGTCTATGCTCTCCACGAAATTGTAAAGATAGAACACCTGACCGCCTCTGCGAAGCTCACGGCGTATAGCCTCTATGAGTATAAGCTCGTCGTGCTCAAGAACGTAGGTCTGAACGGGAAGCCTGTCACCCGGCGCCTCGTCAAGAACAGATATATCGCGAATTCCACCCATTGCCATATTCAGCGTTCTGGGTATAGGCGTTGCGGTAAGCGTGAGAACGTCAATATTTCCCGCCATCTGCTTGAGCTTTTCTTTTTGCGTGACTCCAAAGCGCTGCTCCTCGTCAACTATCAAAAGTCCTAAATCCTTGAACTCTATATCCTTGCCTATAAGTCTGTGAGTACCCACTATAACGTCGGTGTCACCTCTTTTAAGCTTACGGAGCGAGAGTGCCTGCTGCTTAGGGGTACGGAAACGGGATATCATATCGACGTTTACAGAGAATGCTCTCATTCGGCTCACCAAGGTCTGATAGTGCTGAAGGGCGAGAATAGTGGTGGGAACGAGTATTGCCACCTGCTTTCCACCAAGCACCGCCTTATAAGCGGCTCTCATAGCCACCTCGGTCTTGCCGAAGCCCACGTCACCGCAAAGAAGTCGGTCCATGGGCACGGGCTTCATCATATCTTCCTTGATATCCTCAATAGCCGCAAGCTGGCCCTCGGTCTCATCGTATTCAAAAGCAGCCTCAAAATCCGCTTGAAGCTCGTCGTCCTCGGGGAAAGCAAAGCCCGGTCGGCGCTCTCGCTCTGCATACAGCTTTATGAGGTCCTTCGCAATATCCTTAACGGCTGCCTTAGCACGGGATTTTGCCCTGCCCCACTCACCGCCGCCAAAGCGCGACAGCTTAACAAGTCCGTCATCCGAATGTGCGCCTATATATTTGGACACCATATCCAGCTTATCTACGGGCAAAAACAGTCTGTCGCTTCCCGCATAGCGGATATTTATATAATCACGGCTGACGCCGTCAACCTTAAGATTTTCAATTCCCATATACTGACCGATACCGTGTATCTCGTGTACCACGAAATCTCCAACCTCAAGGTCGTTATAGGAAAGAATGGTTTCTGTTCCGCTTCTTTTCTTTTTTCTCTTTTTAAGCTTTGAGGAGGCTGTATAAGCACCCTCTCTGTTCTCGGGCACAGTAGACAGCACGGCAACGCGCGGCGTGGTCATCTCATAGCCCTTGACTATATATCTCCAGCCTACGAGTACAACGCTCTTAGGCAGAGTTTCAAACGTGAATTCTCCGCTGTCGGTCTCACTGACCGCGGATATGCCCTTGCCGTTCAGAAGCGAGCAAAGATTTTTTGCCGCCGCCTCGTTTTCCGCAAGGACGTAAAGGCGGTATCCGCCGCGCTTATAGCTCTCAATATCCTCACAAAGAAGCTCAAGGTTCTCGCTGTACGATACCATATGCTTAGTTCTGAAGGTGAACATAGCACCAAGCTTTTTGCCCGACATTCCCTGACCGAGAGAGTCAAAATGAACTACTGCCGCGCTATCAAGGAAAAGCTCGAACAGCTCCTCGCTCTTTGTGTAATCGGTATATTTCGGCGCGATCGTGCCTCCCTCAAGAAGCTCCTCTACCGTCTGATTTATATGCCACTGGGCTGCCTTTATGCGCTCGTATACAGCGGTGGTATTACGCATAAATACGGTGTTCTGCTTGCTGAAATAATCCAGCAGACACACCCGCTCGGGATAGACGAGAGTGAGATACTTGTCAAGGAAATTAAGCTCGCAACCGCCGTCAACTGCGGCTATCTCGCTTGCCATCTCCGCTTTGGCTCTCTCATCCTTGGATTTTGACTGCCAGGAGCTTATGGCGCCCTTGAGCTCTTCTCTGCCGTCCTTACCGAGTAAAAGCTCGCGGGCGGGTGAAAACTCAACCTTGTCAAGCGTCACGGTCATTCTCTGTGTCTCGGGATCGAATATCTCCATTCGGTCTATCTCGTCGCCGAAGAGCTCTATTCTGAAGGGAGCGGTCTCAACGCTCACGTTTCCGTCTATATCCGTATAAGTCGCCACCGCGGGATATATGTCAAAAATTCCTCCGCGAAGGGCGAACTGCCCGGGAGCATCCACCAGCTCTACTCTTACGTACCCCGCTACCGTAAGCCTTTCCGCAAGCTCCGCGGGCTCGATAGCGGTCTTTCCGTATTCGATAACCTGATTTGCCGCTATAAGCCGCTCAGGCGGGATTGTATATCCAAGCGCCGCATCGGGTGTGGTCACAACCGCATCATACTGCCCGTAAAGCAGCCCCGAAAGCACCTTAAGCCTCTCATGCTCGTACTCATGGGAGGCTGTAATATTATAAAAGGTCAGGTCCCTGCCTGTGAAAAATCCTACCTTGAAGCCCTGCTTTTTGAGAAAAGAACGAAGTCTTACACACTCCTTTTCGTCCGAGCAGATAAGAAGCGCGGCTCGCTTGTCTTTTTTTCTCAGGTCGGACAGTAACGAGGCATATACCGCGTCGGTAGCACCCTCGCAAAGCCCCGAGACCAGCGTAGGCATTGGCGTGCGGGCATTCTTTGCATTCACTATCGCCGCAAGCAGCTGCGAATACTCCTTGTCACTCCGCACAAAATCGGTTACTGTACTCATATTCCTCTTTATCTTCTTAGTATTACTTACCGTTACATATCTGCATTGCCGCCTCGGTATCTCCCGTAAGCATCTTGCAAAGTCCCTCATAGACCTTGGGGTGACATTCGGATACAAACTGCATATCCTTGGCATCAAAGCTTGAGAGCACCCAGCTCGCAAGATCGTAATCGGGATGAGGCTTTGCGCCGATACCTATCTTTATGCGCTGATAATCCTGAGAGCCCAGATGCTGCTCTATGCTCCTCAGTCCGTTCTGCCCTCCGTGGCTTCCCTTGCGGCGTACGCGGACGCGCCCCACGTCAAGACTGATGTCGTCGGATATTACTATTATATTCTCGGGAGCTATCTTGTAAAACTTAGCTGCGGCACCTACCGCCTCACCCGAGGAATTCATAAAGGTCTGGGGCTTCATAAGCAGTACTCTTTTTCCCGCTATGCTTGCCTCTCCCACCAGCGCCGAGAATTTAGCTCTGTCGAGTCTGGCGTTACAGCGCCCCGATATGTAATCTATCGCCATAAAGCCCGCGTTATGTCTTGTTTTCGCATATTCAGCGCCGGGATTTCCAAGCCCCGCCACGATGTATTCTATATTTCCCTTAGTCTCCTCGCTTCCCGAGGAGATCTGCTTGAACAGATCAAAAATATTTGCCATTCCAGTTACCTATATTCTTCATACTTATCCTAACTATTATATTATACAAATGTTAAAAAATCAACCAAGTAAAATGCTTTTTTTGCTCGTTCATAAAAAATTTACATATCACCAAGGTCTTATTTTTAAAAATAAGGTAGTCTTTTTGTGAAAAATATGGTATAATATACAGCGCGCTACGGCGTATAGGGTGTTTTGCGCCCTGAGCACCGCAAGCGCTTGATCTTGTCAAAATTTATTTATATGGAGGTATATTCCAATGGCAAAGAAATATTGCTATCTCTTCTCCGAAGGTAACGCAAGCATGCGTGAGATCCTCGGCGGTAAGGGAGCTAACCTCGCAGAGATGACCAACATCGGTCTTCCTGTTCCCCAGGGCTTCACCATTTCTACTGAGGCCTGCACACAGTACTATGAGGACGGTCGTCAGATCAATGCTGACATCATGGCTGAAATCATGGAGTACATCACAAAGATGGAGGGCGTTACCGGCAAAAAGTTTGGTGACCTTGAGAACCCCCTTCTCGTTTCCGTTCGTTCCGGCGCACGCGCATCCATGCCCGGTATGATGGACACCATCCTTAACCTCGGTCTTAACGAAGAGGTTGTTGAGGTTATGGCTAAGAAGTCCGGAAACGCTCGTTGGGCATACGACTGCTACAGAAGATTCATTCAGATGTATTCTGACGTAGTTATGGAAGTTGGTAAGAAGTATTTTGAAGAGCTTATCGACAAGATGAAGGAAGAAAAGGGCGTTAAGCTTGACGTTGAGCTTACCGCTGACGACCTTAAGGAGCTTGCAAATCAGTTCAAGGCTGAGTACAAGGCTAAGATCGGTCAGGACTTCCCCACCGATCCCAAGGAGCAGCTTATCGGCGCAGTTAAGGCCGTATTCCGTTCTTGGGACAACCCCCGTGCAAACGTTTACCGTCGTGACAACGACATTCCCTACAGCTGGGGTACTGCAGTAAACGTACAGGCAATGGCATTCGGTAACATGGGCGAGAACTGTGGTACCGGTGTTGCTTTCACCC